>Ga0114999_10001037_pt1 | contig 39637 bp, 39 predicted proteins | sample ArcticOcean_MG_C_3_FD_89820 | JGI IMG/M metagenome (GOLD analysis project Ga0114999, IMG submission 89820) | Marine microbial communities from western Arctic Ocean - ArcticOcean_MG_CB8_126 | ecosystem: Environmental > Aquatic > Marine > Oceanic | place: Arctic Ocean: Canada Basin | collected...
TGAATCTGGATATTTCTTAAAACGTGGTGGAGAAATCATCGGGAAGGATACATGGGTCATTGAAGCTGGAGATCCAAAACCTGGAAAACCAGGGCGTGTAAATTCGTTCTATTCTGAAGGTGCAATTGCAATACAAATAATGATTAATGAACTGACAGGTGAAGCCAAAATCACTAATATTTTGGCTATTTTTGATGTTGGAAAGGCCATCAATCCAAAACTAGTTAACGAGCAAATTGTGGGTGCTATTAGTATGGGAATTGCTGGGTCTCTTTATGAAAAAGTGGTGTATGATGAGAAAACCGGAAGAACGATTAATGCAAACTATTCTGACTATAAGATTCCAACCATACATGAGCATCCAATGGATATTAAAATTATAGTCTTGGAAGAACCGGTTGTTGATGGCCCTTATGGTGCAAAAGGTATTGGGGAGGTCCCAATAGTTGCGATAGCACCAGCCATTGCGAATGCAATTCACGATGCCATAGGCAAAAGGATTCGAAAAATACCTATCACGCCAGAGGACATATGGTCGGTTATTGATTCTAATGGGGAAAAATAAATTATGAAGCCACTTGAAAATATACGAGTAGTTAGTCTGGGACAGTACATGAGCGCGCCTTATTGCACTATGTTGTTGGCAGATATGGGTGCAGAAGTGATTAAAGTTGAGAGACCCGGGAGAGGAGATCCAAGAAGGAATATACCACCATATCCCAAGACAGATGAAGAAAACCCAACAGGAGGTGGGTTTATGGCATACAACAGAAATAAGAAAAGTATAGTCATAGATTTGAGATCTGAAAAGGGAAAAGAGATATATAAAAAAATAGTGGAAAAATCAGATATAGTTGTGGAGAATATGCGCCCGGGTGCAACAGATAGATTGGGAATTGGATATCAAGAACTAAAGAAAATTAATCCCAGGATAATTTATTCTGCAATATCGGGTTTTGGTCAGTTGGAAGGCTATAGAGGCCCAAACACTGAAAGGCCAACCTTCGACATAGTAGTAGAGGCAATGAGTGGGATAATGGCACAAGTTGGTTTTGAGGATCGCGCACCTCAGTGGACTATTTATGGATTGGCAGATTTATATTCGGGTTTAGTTGCAGCATATAGTACTATGTTGGCCCTGTTTATGAGGGAGAAAACTGGAGAAGGTCAATTTGTAGATACTGCAATGTATGATGCAATGTTATCTTTGAATGAAAGGATGGTCATGTTGCATTCGTTTACAGGAGAAATGCAACCTAGAGGTAGATTAAGGCACCAAGGTCCAAGAGCTGCATTTAAAACAGAAGATGGTTATGTTGCGGTGAACGTGCCAGATAATGTTATTTGGGAGAGGTTATGCAAAGTCATTAAAAGAGAAGATTTGATTGCAGACGAACGTACTGCAAGTGGACCTAAAAGGGCGGAGAACGATTTATTTGTTAGAGAGATGATTGAAGAATGGTTATCTGATAAAAAGCTAGACATTGTTGTAGACATATTGAATGATAACGGGGTTCCTGCAGGGCCTGTTAAGACAGCAGAGGACATATTCAAAGATCCCCAAGTTGAAGCCAGAAAAATGCTGTTAGAAATAGAAGATCCAGATTATGGAAAACATATTTTTGCTAAGACCCCAATGAGACTCTCTGGTGTGGACGAAGTTGAAAAAATACCAGCACCTAAACTTGGAGAACATACAGAAGAAATACTTTTGGAATTATTGTGCATGAGTCAAGGAGAAGTTGAGAACCTAATAGAAGAAAAAATAGTAAGTAAGAAGGGATAAAAAATCTAGAAGATATAGTCCGATGGTTTTATGATAGTGTATGAGAACGGAGACTCATGGGTCGAATAGAATTTAAGAATCAAAAGGATTTACCTGAAGATTATCGATATTTGATGGGGAAGGAGGTACTAGGAGAAAGGAATATATTTCGTGCCATGGGAAATAACCCACCAATCCTTAAATCGTACATGCTATATGGGTCAACACTATGGAAAGAATGCGGCTTGTCCGCGAAGAATAGAGAACTCGTAATATTTGCTATTGCCCGGGAATTGGGTTCGGAATATGAATGGCAACAACATTATGACATAGGGCAGAAAGTTGGAGTTAGTATTGAGGAAATGAATATCATAGGGAGTGATAAATTAGAACTATTAGATGAAAAAATAAGAGTAGTTTTGGAATATGCCCAAGCTTTTGTTAGAGGCGATGTGACAGAAGAGATTCATCAAAAACTAAAAGAAAATTATAATGATAAAGAAATAGTAGGTATTGTTATGCTATCGAGTCACTACTTGGCCACTGCCAGAATGTTATTTGCATTAGAAGTTCCATTGGAAATAGATTTTGTGGGATGGGAACCAAAATAGATTTTAATCTGGGAGAAAATTTCACCCCATTCCTGGCCAAGCTACAATTCTGCAAGGACTAGACTCTACATCAATCATACGCCATGGGAAACACCCAAGTAGAACACGTTGATTCAATAGTTTCTCTATATCTCCACCTAGGTTTTCTGCATGTATCATTCCGCCAGGGAATAATTTATTGTGCATGATATGATATGTTTCTTCGGGGAATAGAGTATCCAGATCACCTAGTTTCTTTTCTGCCAATTTTGCTATGTCTGGACGGTGGAAACGAATTGCCCCATTCATAGGATGGTCCATGCTGCCGTTATCTATAGCAAGCCATTTAAATTCCATTTCGAGACACCAATCAGCAAATTCCAGATCGGGACCAGGATGTTTTAAGAAATACCGTTCTTCATCTCCATCGGGTTGGTTATATGCAAAACGATGGTAACCTGTGTGAACAACCAATGCATCTCCTTTTTTTATCTCTACATCTTGGGCCAAGAGATCATCTTTTGTATAGACAGAATAGTCTTCCACCCTATCTGAGATATCAACTATTACACCTTTCGTGACTAATTTATCAAGAGGTTCGTCGCCTATTGCTATCCCGTTGGTAACAAAATGCCGTTGTCCATCGAGGTGCGTACCACAATGGTTTGGTATTTCGAGCATTTGTGCATTGACTTTGTCATCTTTGAGACGTTTTATATAGTAAGTTTTTGCATTAGGATATCCAGGCCAGGAGGGGCAATTATCATCCCATGGTTGGGTTAAATCATAAATTTGCATGGTTATGATAACAAATCACATCGGGATATAAATAAGACCTGTCATTAAAATTGAATATAATTAGTTTGTGAAAGGTATGGAAGAATAGTTTGGAGCTTCGTCTGTAATAACTACATCGTGGGGGTGGCCTTCTCGATATCCTGCATATGAAATTTGGATAAATTGAGCGCGTTTTTTAAATTCAGAGAGGTTCGCAGCCCCAACATACCCTAATCCTGCATGGATACCACCAATCAATTGAATTAATTCTGTTTCGAGAGAACCTTTGTAGGGAGTTGCTGCCTCTATGCCTTCGGGGACATATTCAGAATCTTTTGAGGGATTGCCCTTTAGATATCTATCTGAGCTGCCAGATTTCATAGCGCCTATACTGCCCATTCCACGATATTGTTTGTATCTTTTTCCATTTAATGTTACAAGCCTTCCAGGAGATTCATCGGTTCCAGCGAGATAAGAGCCTAGCATGATTGCGTCTGCGCCAGATGCTATTGCTTTTGTCGCATCTCCTGAGTAGCGAATTCCACCGTCTGCTATTACAGGAATGTCATGTATAGAGGCAATATCTGCCACATCGGAAATTGCGGTGAGTTGTGGGACACCAACTCCAGTGACCACTCTAGTGGTGCAAATTGAACCAGGGCCTATTCCGACTTTCAATCCATCAGCAAATGTCGATAAGTCTTCAGCAGCACCTCTAGTCCCGATATTCCCCACTACTACGTCAATATCTACTTTTTTGGTTATGTTATGGGCACTTTCGATTACAGACTCATTGTGGGCATGTGCACAGTCAATAAAAAGTATGTCTGCCCCGGAATCTTGTGCTGCCAAAGCCCGTGGTTCGTCGAATGGACCGATTGCAACCCCTACTTGGAGCAAACCATTTTTGTCCCTACTTGCAGACTCATATTCTCTGCTTTGAAGAATTCCTTGCATCGTTACTAGACCAACTAGATGGTCTTTTGAATCAACAATGGGAACCCGCTCTATTTTATTCTCATACATGAGTTTAAGGGCATCCCTTGAAGTGATATTTTTAGAAGCAGTGATTACTTTTTTGGTCATTGCTGACCGAACATTGTCGTCTTCACCGAGGTGTAAAAATGGACGGATATCGGTTCCAGATATTATCCCTAGAACTCTATCTGATTCGTCTACCACCGGTGCACCGCTAACTCCAAATTTCATCATTTCTTCATCTGTTTCTTTTACAGAAGAATTCGGATGTGCAGTGAAAACATCTTCACGGCGTATTATAATTTCTTCAGCACGTTTTACGCATTGAATTTGAAAAACCATTTGTTCGATTGTCATATTTCTATGAATTACACCGAGGCCGCCAAATTGGGCCATTGAAACTGCCATAATTGACTCAGTTACAGTATCCATTGCTGCCGATAGAACGGGGATATTCAATTCTATATTTTTAGAAATTCTAGTCTTGAGAGAAGCAGTCCCAGGTTCAACATTACTTTTCATAGGTCGTAGAAGAACGTCGTCGAAAGTCAAGCCCAATGAAGAAGGTAGTTTTGATGAAAAAGAATAGTTAGGATCTATACCCATGTTTAACAGAAGAGTCCTTAATAAAAAAGAGTTACTAGAAAGAACTAGTTTAAGAGGGATGATCATTTGAATTTATACATAGCCCATTTACAAAAACAATAAATAGGAATGGGGCAGTTATTTGATGTGATCAAAGGGGATGTGGCCTAGCCCGGAAAGGCGGCTGACTCCAAAGGTAATCAATGCCCGGTGAATAAAACCAGATAATCTGAACAGATGATCGATCACTCTCTGTTATAATGGAGATCTGGGAGACTGAGGCATTACCGGAGAGATCAGCCGATCGGGGGTTCAAATCCCTCCGTCCCCATTATTTTAGAAAAATAGTTGCAAACTGAATTCAATTTTTTTATATACGGAGAGATTAGATTTGTTAAAGTGTTGAAAATTGATTTGAGCAAACATCCTTTATCTTCTGTTTTCATTGCAGGTTTTTTCGTGATACTATTTATTTTTGTATTTGTGGCAGTTCCAGGGGTGCATTCTGTAGAAGTGGAAATGTTGACTGATCGTCAATGCGACCTAAGAACTGATGAAGTTAGGGAGAGGATTGGGGGAATTTTGAATACTAGCCCACCGATTCTTTGTGTTTCTGGAATTTGTGATAAAGGATTCCATATTTGGTTAGACGAGAGGTCAGAAAATTCATATATATCCCGGTATAAAAATCCAGGGGATGGATGGATAGATTATACATTGGGCCCTAATGGGGAGAGATACCATTCGCCGAAAGTATGCATGTATGGTAATTGTGGTGATGTGGCCCTCCATGAAACCTACGAAGAAAATATGCATGCTATACGCCATAGCTATCCAGTCTTCTTCGATGACTACCCGGAGTTATGGCCAGAAGACCTTGGAGATGACCCTTTAAGCTGTGAGCCCCGATCCATATAGCTAAGTCAGAATTAGGCGATATTTAACAGTTGAAGAAATTGATAATTAAAAAAGATAGATGTCAATCTTATGAGGGGGTAATTGAACTAGATACTGCAGATATAATCTTTTCATATCCCGTGCACCGACAAACATTCCCCTTAATTGCGGACTTGATTTCATCTCTGTCTGGAGGATATGTGGGAGAAGAAGAGACATAATCTACAGTTGCCATTATGAATCCAGGGGTACAATATCCACATTGTAAAGCGAAATTATCCTTGAAAGCTTGCTGCACAGGGTGAAGATTGTCTTTAGTTGCCAATCCTTCAATAGTGGTTATAGAATGGTTGTTCACTTTTGGTGCCATTAGTAGACAAGATTTTACTACTTTTCCATCGAGTAATATGGAACAAACACCGCAGCGACCAGAATGGCAACCAACTTTAACACCGGTCAGATCGAATTGAGATCTTAATATGTCACGGAGAGGTTGATGTGGCGATACTTCTGCAGATACAGACTTACCATTCAACTTGAAACTTATATTCATAGGTTGCCTCCTGCGCGTTGGATAGCTTTTCTCAATGCCCGTTGAGATAAAACTCCTGCTAGATGGGACTTATATTTTGCAGACCCAGATAGATCATCTATAGGATCAATATCTTGAGAAACTAATTCCGATGCTTCTTTTATGGAATCTATAGAAATTTCAGACCCTATTAGATTCTTTTCCATACTGTTTGAACGGATTGCAGTATCACCTACTGCTGCTAGAGCTATTTTAACATTTAATAAGACATCAGATTCGCTGTTTAATTCTACTTGTGCTGCAACACCAACAGTGGGCCATCCACCCTCTACATTTGAAACTTTTTCGTATGCCCCGCCTTGATTTTTGGTTACGTGATCAAATGTGATAGAGTGAATGAGTTCATCTTTTGACAGATCTGCTGTCATATACTCTTTGTGGAAATCTAATAAAGAAATTGTTCGAGTATTATTGAGAGATTTAAGTGTTATTTTTGAGTCGAGACATAGGAGTGGCGGGACTATGTCTAGAGAAGGATCTGCATGTCCAAGTGCCCCGCCAATGGTCCCTAAATTTCTAATTTGAGGATCTGCAATCACATGGAGTGCATCGAGTAATATTGAATAGGATTGGAGCTCTTTGGAAAGTTCAAGCGAAGAATAAGTTGTTGCTGCGCCAATGGAAATTTTATTTTTGTCAAGAGATACCCCTGACAGTTCAGGTATGCAGCTGACGTCAAGGAAAGCGTCGGGAGACAAAAAACCTTGCCTTAAAAGAAGCATGACTGATTGTCCACCCGCGACTATTTTTATAGATTCTTCGGTGTTGTTTAGCAACTGAAGAGCAGATTTTAAATCAGATGGCGAATGGTAGGATTGAAGATTGTAATGACTCATGAAATACCTCCTTTTTGTTTTAAAAGTTCCATTGCTATGTGTTCTGATTCCACTGGTGCTTTATTAAATCTAATTCCAGTCGCATCTCGTATAGCATTTAAGATTGCAGGCGCTATAGGCGGCATTGCAGGAGTCCCAATGCCCTTTGCGCCGTATGGGCCAGATTTCTCATTTGATTCTATTATTTCACAGACAAGAACGTTGGGCATTTCCCATGCCGAAATAACAGAGTAATCAGCTAGGTTGGGATTCAATGGGATGCCGTGATCTAGTTTGACTTCTGATCGCAGAGCAAATTCAATCCCCTGAGAAATTGCACCTTCCAATTGACCTTCTACCATTTTTGGATTAATAGCAAACCCAACATCTTGTGCCGCGACATAAGATAAAATATCTACATGACCAGTTAAAGAGTCCACTTCTACTTCGGCGAAATGTGCACCGTATGCAGGAGGATTTAGTTCGGATTCCGCAAATCCAATGGAAATAAGTTGCTCTTCGAGTATTTCAGATAGAGGCACATTTTGACCTCCAAAAGAGACACAGTCAGAAATTATAGAGAGATCATTGAGTGAGGTTTCAGGGTATAATTTATCAAGAATATCTTTTAGAGTTGAGATTAGATTTATGCCTGCTTTTTGGACTGCCAATCCAGTTATATATGTGCTTCTAGACGCAACAGATCCCAAATAGGCATCTGCCGAGTCTGTGTCTGCATAATGGCATACATTGATTTTAGAGATACTTATTCCAGTTTCTTCGCTAGCTATCTGAGTCATTACAGTGTCGGTCCCCTGACCGTGATCTAGTACTTCTACTTCTACTAAAAGGGATCCGTCGACAGATAAAATAAATTTAGCTTCTGAAGAATCTTTATCTACAGCTCCAAGTCCAGTTGTATGAGTCCCAGCAGCCATGCCCCAACCGCGTAATTTTTCTGGGTTTGTAGAAGGACCACTTTGGATTTTTTTGAAAGTGGATAGGCCGCGTTCTACACATTCAACCAGTCCACAACTTTCTATTGGCCGCCCAGTATTGGGGCGTTCATACCCCTCTTCAACAAAATTGATCAGACGGAAATGAATTGGGTCGATATTTGCCTGCCTGGCCAATTCATCCATATGACATTCTAGCGCATAGCCTAGCTGAGTAGATCCGATTCCACGAAATTCTCCTGCTATGAGGTTATTAGTGAAAACAGACACACCTTCGAATTCATAGTGTGGAATTTTATAGATTTCAAGAGGGCGGTTAAGTCCATTTGATAGCACTATATGCCCAACTCCATTTGGATATGCCCCAGTATCAGCTATGAGATCAATTTTAGCTGCAGTTATTATCCCAGAAGATGTTATCCCCATTTTTATATTGTAGAATGTTTGATGACGGTGGTCAGTCGAGGTGAACTCTTCTTCCCTGTCGAACCATAATTTTACTGGGACCCCACCAGCAACATGGGACAGAGTTGCAGCAACGGGTTCGAATGATAGCTGAGGTACAGATCTTGCCCCAAAACTAGAACTTATCACGGGGGGCAGTACAACTCTGACCTTTTCGCGAGACATGCCTAGAAGATCTGCAATTTCATCTCTAGACCTACTAGGTGCACCTAGTGTTTCTGTGAAAACAACTGTGTCCCCATCCCATTCTGCGATGGTACAATGAGTATCTAGATTGCATGGATTGACCCTAGGTGAAATGTATTCCTGCTCTAAAATGAAATCTGATTCGAGGAATCCTTTTTCTACATCTCCAATATGAACATGATGATAATCGTCTACATTTTGGACATATTCAGGGTTTTCTATTTTAAATTCATGGCGGCCATGTTGACCGAAATCGGGATTATTTACAGTGTGGACTTTGGGATGACCATCTCTAACTGATTTCTTAGGGTCATGAATTGAAGGAAGAGATTCTAAAACATATGTGATAGATTCTGCTGCTTCAATGGCTATTTCTGAAGTAGTTGCAGCAACTGCTGCAATAACATCCCCATAATACCTAACTCTATTGTCGAATTGGCCCAATAGCTCCTCGCGTGTGATAGCTGCTTTGACTCCGGGCATGGAATTTGCTACAGATACATCCACAGAATTAATAATTGCATGCACATGCTTTGAGCGAACTACAACTGCATGGAGAGAACCAATTGGAAGTATATCTGAGCCATATTTTGCTTGGCCTGTTAGTTTTTCGTCCACATCAACTTTTGTTATGCTCTTCCCCACAGAATCAAGGGTGGACCGCTTTGACTCGTTTACGCTTATGTTAATATTATTTTCCAAGTGTGTCATAATTTTAGTTTTGCGGAGTGAAAGCTGTAACTTCTATTTCTATTTTTGCACCAGGCGCTATTTCTTTGATTCCTACAGCACTTCTTGCAGGATAAGGTGGAGAAAAAATTTCACTGTATGCCTTGTCAAAAGTGGATTTATCATCCATATTTGTGAAAAAAACTGTGTTGCGGACTATATCATCTATGGTGCACCCTGCTGCAGCAAGTACACCAGAAACATTTTTAAAAATTTGTTTGGTTTGTTCTCCAACGTCATCGCTAACTATTGTTCGGGTTTGGGGATCCCTTCCTGTTTGACCGGACACGAAAATGAAATCTCCTGCACGTATGGCTTGGGATATGGGGGCAGATGGAGTGACTCCATTTATTGTTTGAATTTCTTCTATCATTAGTACTAAATGGAATAGAGATAATAAATGCCCTCCTGTAACGACTCCGACATTCTATGAAGTTTACATCGACAATTGAGGAAATTTTTAGAAAAGTAGATTGGTTCAGTTAGAAGCGTCGAAAGTGAACCTAGATTGAACAGCAACTACCAGTAGCAGGAATACCATTATGATTAGAGATCCTGCTGCAATCGTAGGTAATGCGCTAGGTGCATTATTGTATAAGAACAGCAATACAGTCATCAAGACGGAGTTGCCTGCAGTAATGAGTAGCACAACTGCACTTACTTCTTTCACCGCATCGATGAAAACGAACAAGAATGCGTTTAATATTCCACCTTTTAGAAGAGGCACTATAATAGCGCGGAAGGTGGTGAACCAAGATGCCCCACTGATTCTAGACGCCTCTTCTAATTCATCAGATATGGTAATCAACGCAGAAGATATCATTCTAGTAGCATGAGGTATTTTCAATAGAATTAGGGAGAAAATCATGGGCCAAAGTGTACCATAAAGATGTTTGAATGGGCCAATTAGAATAAGCCAGAATATTGCCACACCATAAACAATAGGTGGCAATCCAAGAGGAATTGTTGCTATGTAGTCTGCTGCCCTATTGATTCTTCGACCACGAATGACTATATTGGACTTAAGAGCTGTGTAGGATATGAAAATTCCAAGAACAACTACACCAATACCATCTGCAAATGAAATTAAGAACGTATTCCAAGTGGCTTCGGGTATCCCAGCCATGTTGACGAACTTTCCGAAATTCCCTAGAGTTGCTTCCTCGAATATTACAGATAGATTCGGCGCTAATGCGAGTCCTAGTACTCCTATGAGTGGTAGAATGAAAGCTATGAAAGCGAAAAAGAAACAGATTCCAGTCCCAACCCATTTCCATTTTCCAAGATCATGTTTTGTATAACGTTCGGATTTTCCGGTGATTGTCTGGAATTTGAAATTATCCCTTGTAAGGCGGTGATATAGAATAATCATGAAGACAGCGATTCCAGCATATACTATCGAATATATTGTTGCTAAATCGTACCGAGGGAAAATATTGAAGAATACTGTCTTAAATATTATAGTAGCAAATGTGTCAATCCCACCTTTTGAAGATCCGAATACAAAAGGATACTCGAAGTTTCCGAAGGAATAGATTGAACCAAGTAAGAAAACTGACATCATTCCAGGAATTAGGAGCGGTAAAGTTATCGTTAAAAATGTATGCAGTAGACTAGATCCTGTTGACCTTGCAGCTTCTTCCAAACTAGAAGAAACAGCTTGAATTGCAGGTTCCATTAGAAGATAAGAAAGTGATAAAGAGGAAATCCCCATTACAAATACACAACCTTCGAGCGTATATAGGTCAAATAAAACCCCCCATCCCAGAACCTCTTTTGAAAATGTATTAACAATTCCAATGGAAGGACTTAGAATTGCCACCCATCCAATGGACTTGACCAAAGCAGGCATTGTCAATGGAATGATTGCCATAATGCGAAGGATTTTTTTTCCAGGAGCGTTTGTTCGAACTAAAATCCATGCATATATAGTTCCAATAAAAGTCCCTATTGCACCAGCACCTATTCCAATTACTAAAGTGTTATAGAAAATAGAAACTCCAGCTAGACCCCAAAGAACATCCACGATCTTTGCGAAGGTTATTGCTTCATCTCTTGAAGGGGCGAAGAAAGTACTTCCGACAAACATCACAAGTACAAGAGACATGAATACTACAAAAATAACAGTAGTTACAATAGCAGGTAGCAACTCCATGTTAAACTTTGGCAAGTACTTTTTCAAGGTTGCCAATTTTTTGAATCTTTCAATAAGTTGACTGATTGCTGACATCTGACTTGTGTGATCTGGCAGACAGTTTAAATGTTACGAATAACTCTTTGATATATTGTGGCATGATGATGGCCTTCAAATATATGATAAATGGCATGCTGAAGTGGATTTTTGGAATTAAATTTTTTTAATTTAATCCGATTGTGGAATTTATTCTTGTTCGTTATTTGGTTGGTTCGATTGTTGAAATTGGTTCAAATGGGTGCGATGTGGGGAAGACATAGACTAATATTTAACATAATGAGAAAGAAGTAGATATATGAGACATGTTAGATTTAGAGATCAATCGGGGAATGTTAAAAGCGGCGTCTGGGACGAGAATGGAATTGAGTTTTGCGGAGAGAGGTACAATGTACAAGATGTAGAGATACTACCTCCAATAAAACCAAGTAAAATAATAGTAACGGGTTTTAATTATAAAGATTTGATCGAACGTTTGGGTGTGAAAATTCCACAAAAACCTAGGTTGTTTTTTAAAACACCAAACACGATTATTGCGCATGGAAAGGTCGCCATAGTGCCTAGAGGCCTATCTGCAGTATATGAAGGAGAATTGGGTGTCATAATAGGAAAGCAATGTAAAAATATTAAAATGGAAGATGCTAGAGATTACATAGCAGGTTTTACATGTGTTAATGATATGGCCATTGCAGATCATTTGGAAGATGATCCCGGTGCTGTGAGAAAAAGTGGTTTTGATACCGCCACCCCGGTAGGCCCAGTAATGGCAACGAAAGATTTGGTTCCGGAATGTCCGAAAATGAAAATAAAAGTTAATGGACAGACTGAAAGATCTACTGATTTTTCAGGTCAATTGTTTTCGGCAGAGGAAATTCTAGCTGAGATAACTAGATACATAACATTGGAACCAGGAGATATGTTTACAACTGGGACACCAATTGAACCAGGAGCTGTATCAAATGGCGACATGATAGAGATAAATATAGAAGGCATAGGGACCCTTAAACACGAAGTTTTGGTTACCAAATGAACAATGATTAAAATTGGTGAAACACCGATAAGGTAATGGTTGAGAAGAGGGTGCATCATGATATGGATAAAAAGGAATCATATAGAAAGGAAAGGAAGATAAAAGAAGTTGATGTTACAAACCAAGAATGGGGATCTGATTTTATTGCAGATTTGGTTAAAGCATATGGTTTTGAATTTGTAACATTCAACCCAGGAGCTTCGTTCAGAGGGGTTGAAGAATCGATAGTCAATTACAATGATAATGTTCCCAAAGTGATCACTACACCAAATGAATCGCTTTCTGTTGCGATTGCTCATGGGTATGCAAAAGCTAGTGGGGAACCAGCGTTGTGCATTCTCCATAATGTTGTTGGAACTTTAAATGGTTCAATGGGAATATACAATGCGTATGCAGATAGAGTTCCTATTGTTATTCTGTCAGGCACAGGTCCAATGAGGACGTCTAAAAGGAGACCGTGGATAGATTGGATCCATACGGCTCAATGGCAAGGAAATTTGGTAAGAGGATATACTAAATGGGATGATCAGCCAGTTCACATAGATGGGGTTGCAGATTCGATAACTAGAGCCTATAGGATTGCAAATACCCCACCCAAAGGTCCGGTATATGTTGTACTAGATCATGAAGTCCAAGAATGTCATTTGGAAAGTCCAATAGAGATACCGAATTTAGCTAGATTGGGACCACCTGCTAGAATGGCCCCTGACCCAGACGCAATAGAAAGAGCTGCAGACATATTGATCGGGGCAGATATGCCAGTCATATTCGTTGATCAAGTTGGGGACTCTAGAGATGCAGTTATTTCACTCATAGAATTGGCGGAGACTCTGGGTGCACCCGTAGTTGATAAACGTATGCGACGTTACAATTTTCCTAATACCCATAAACTGGATTTATCCGGCACAGATATTTATAAAAAGGCAGACGTTATTCTTGCGATTGATGTTTGGGATTTGGATTATTGTACTAAAAAAGAAGTTGGCATCACCCATACGATGACAGATCAAGTAGAAGGCGATTACGAGATAATAACAATAGGGACTGATGATTTGGATGCATCTAGTTTGGTTCCAGGATATTATGCAATTAGAGAAACTTCTGTGTCTATGTTAGCAAATAGTGAATTGGCAATACCCATATTAAAAGATGCGATTAATAAGCGGATTGGAAATAATGTTGAGATAAAAAATAGAATAAAAAATAGAACTCTAGAAATGGGAAAAATTCACACTTCTCAGAGAGAAACTTGGAAATCCATGGTGAAAGAACATTGGGATGAAAATCCGATATCGATTCCACGTTTAGCACAGGAAATCTGGGAAGTCATACAAGATGACGATTGGGTTCTTGTAAATGGCAGACTTGCATATGGTGGTTGGCCACATAAACTCTGGAAAATTGATGAATTCGACAGATATTTTGGCGGAGATTCTGGAGGGGGAGGAGTAGGATATGGTATCGGAGCAGCCATAGGAGGGGCATTGGCATATTCAGATAGCGAGAAGTTGCCGATAAATCTCCAACAGGATGGGAGTTTGTTACAATTCCCAAGTGCATTGTGGATACTAGGCCATTATAAAATACCCCTGTTTACAGTGGTCCACAACAACCATGCATTATTTAACTCCACGAATCACAGGATGAAATTGGCAGAGTTTAGAGGAAGAGATTCGAGTCGCGAGAGAGCACTTATTGGGACTGGTTTGGACGACCCAATAACTGATTTTGCAAAACTTGCTGAGTCAATGGGCGTTTCAGGATATGGACCGGTAACAGATCCAAATGAATTAAGACCAACATTGCAGAAAGCATGGGATGAAATGAAAACAGGAGTCCCAGTTCTTGTAGATGTTATTTCTCAAGATAGGTGAAATTAAAACTCACCAATCATCGAGGTTAAATTTGGACACCATTTCAGTTTTCAAGAGAGGATCGACTGAATTTGTTTTAGGGAATTGATCTTTCCAATGGAATGGTTTGCAGGCATCGATTAGCATTGTTGAAGTAGTTTTATCCCCAGCTTTTTTCCTATCAGGAGATATTCTTGGATCGAGATGTGAATTTGGCATTCCTCTGACTATATCTATATCTTCGTATGGGTCGCACCTAGTAGAAAATGCAAATAAAATATCTTCCCAGTTAGACGGGTCTATGTCGTCGTCGACTATTATAACTGCACGGCTTAAAGTTCCATTTGCTAAAGATCCAACTATAGAAGTTGCGGCTTGTTTTGCATGTCCAGCATATGTTTGTTTTATCGATACTGCAGTTATATGAGCCCCCTGTTGACACTGTTGATAGATAGCATATACACCGCAAATGTTAGGAATTTCATTTTCAATTGCATCCCACATCCGGGCACTGGTCAATATTTCTGCCCCGAGTGCGTGTCTAGATGCAGATCCATGCATGGTAGGATTTCCTTGAATGATTGGATCGTTTCTGTGCCATATTTCGGTGACGTTTACTACGGGATGAGTTCCCCCATGGGTAAAATATCCGGTGCATTCGCCGAATGGGCCTTCGTCTTCTGAGTCCTCATCTAGAGGAGGTACAAATCCGATTACAGCTATTTCTGCAGTTGCAGGTACGGGAAGACCAGTTTCTTTATGGATGATAACATCAATAGGTGTTCCGCGAAGACCTCCTGAATATTCTAATTCAGGATATCCTGCTGGCAGAGGTGTACAAGCGCCTGCATATGTATAGGGATCTTGACCAGCAACCATAACAATGGGTGCATGTTCTCCAGCCTCCCAAAAAGATTTTAGATGCTGTTTTCCATGATGGGTTTCTGCAATCTCGATGGTCATTCTGTGCGATGAGAATAGTTGAGCCCGATACGGAGCTGCATTTACCCAATCGCCTTCTATATTAGTTGTAAATGTCACATCGCCAGTTCCAAGATAGCGCCCCCCATCCGGGGCGCGCCATTGAGGTGCAGGGAAGGAAAATAAATCGATAGAATCCCCAGTTAAAACATTTTCTAGAATTGGACCTTTTTTGACCTCATTGGGTGGTAATCGTTCTAATTTAGAAGTTCTAGAACGCCAATGTTTAACTAACTCTACGCCGCTGACACCTTTTGGCATCCCTAGAGCCAAAGCTTGTAGTTCACGAGATACATGGAGATTAGTGGCGACCCGAAACCCAATTGGGTAATCTGCGATTGAATCGAAAAGCAAAGCCCTAGGTTTATTGGAAAATGCCACTTGTTCAGAAATTGCACCTATTTCTTCGTCCCAATGCGCATTATCAATACGTTGTAGTAATCCAGCCGATTCAATTGCATCAATGTGATCTCTAAGACTGTAAAAAGGTGTTATCTTCATCATAACACAATAGAAGCGTTAAGTGATAAGTAATTTGCGGGGTTACTGTTGATTAAGAACCAAAGTTTAATGTTTTAAAGACCCTATGATTCTGCTCTAGAACGTAGATTATCGAAAAATAAGCCTATGTCAGAATTGATTTTTCGTTTGACTATTCTTGCCCCGAGTGTTGCTAATCTGCCGGTGAAAGCTATATCAACATGATATATTAGTGTTGTAGACCCATCCCCATTATCTTCCATGGACATCTCCGCTGTGGCATCCATTCTACTATTGGTTTTTGGGTCCTGCCCTTCGACCAACGCGACTAAATTTTCAGGAGGATTGAGTTCTGTCATCTCTACTTCCCCGATTAAGTTTATAGACACTCCTGCGATTCCTCTTTCAATAATACCACGGTATTTAGTATCGGAAATTTGTTCTATTTCTTTTGCACCAGGAACGCACGATGCTAGAGCTTCGGGGTCAGAAACTAGATCCCATAATGCCTCTCTTTGCAGTTGAATTTGTATTTCATCTTCAAATTCCATGACCAATATAATTTCCAAAGGAATAATGAGCTTTCGATAATGTTTTCATGGAAAATAGTGATAGGAATGTTATTTGAGATTGCAAAAAGGAATAAAATTCTCCAGAGGGTATTCAGAATAAAATAAGTTCTACTCGCAATAGAACCCATCTGGTAGTTCTGTTGGGAGACCCCATTGAGGGTCTGTTAGTAAATTGTACAATCCAGGGTCACTTTCTTGGACAAGTTCTTTCGTGTGTAATTTCCACTCATGGCCAATTTCATGGGGACGATTCTCTTGGGCGCCGAGGATGGAAGTCAAGCCCCAATAGATGTATTCGGTGATCATGCACCCATAGGTACAGGTTTCATCATCATAAGTATACCAAGCGTCTTTTGGATAGCTTGAAGGAACTGCACTTTTTCCAAGCCAAGGAAGATCTTCCTGGTAGGTTGAAGATTCTTCGAAGTGGCCTCCACGGGCATCGTCCATTAGATTGGCTAGGGCAGATCCAGAAACTTCTCCAAAGACATCAGGGTATGCATTATCATATCCAGCATCTGTGATGACATGGAGGACCTCTTCCAGTGCCGCGTCGAATTCTTGACTAGGGTTAGTTTCATCTAGAAATTGTTCTTGAAATCCATCGGGAGATCCATATCCGATGTCATGATTCCATCGGTTGAATACGCTCTCGCTCTCATCATCGTTTACTATCAAGATCATTCCTACTTGTTGTTTCATCATTGTTTTGACTACTGTGGGATTGTCAGGAATACCGTCCTCATCGTTGTCGAGATATTTTGCAAGGACGTTTGCGACATGTTGTGTTTTTGCTTCAGTAAACCTGCTGGTTGCAAATACTGGAACACCAAATACATCTACTTTTTTATCTATCAGAGGGGATGGAGAATCAAAATCGTACTCAATTTCCAAGGTAGTGCAAAACGTTGGTTCGGATTGATAAGAAGGTGGGGAAGAAGAAGGTGGAGGAGGTAGTTGACTAGATGGTTCTGCGATAAGAGAGGGCGAGATTCTATCATTTGTGGCTAAAGTTTGGGGTGTTGATTCCGCGGAGTGAGAAGTACTCTCAGGTGGGAGTTGGGCCGACGGGGTTGAAATCTCTGGAGAAGGAGAGGCCTGAGTACAGCCGGCTGTAATAAGCAGAATAACGAGAGACAGAGCGAGGAGATAGTTAGTCATAAGGAATATAGGTCAAGAATGGTTTTTACGACAGTGTCCCATGTCATTGGGTCATCGTAAGAAGGAACGAGCGAAGAACATTTCAGTATCAGATTTGATAGTGATTTTGGATCGGTTTCATTGGTTGCAATACATCCTTCACGTTCTGCCCAATCCCCCAATGCCCCACTTTTTCTAACAAGGCAGGGAGTACCAGAAAGCAGAGACTCTCCAATGGTTAGGCCATAAGACTCGTGCGTGGAAAGTGCAACATGAGCTGTTGCGCCTGAGTACATTTGCGCGAGGGTTGAGACGGGGAGATTGTTCATGAAAATGACTCTATTTTGAACACCAGAATGGGTTGCAATATCAATGAGAGAAGACATATAATCCCCAGAACCTACAATAATGAGATCGTAATCAGGTAAGAATTTCATTGCTCTGATTACATGTTGAAATCCCTTGTAAGATTCTAATCGTCCAACACATAATATATAGGGATTTTCTCTACATTCGGACGATAGTTGTTGGAAAGGCAATGGATCAATCCCATTAGGGATCAGGATGGGTTGTATTTTAAATTCTGTTGAGAGAAGATTTTTCTCCCATTCACTCACCGCGATGACGGATTTGGATCTGGAAATACACCAAGATCCAAATGGTTTATACAAAGATAATAAGAAATCAGTGAATTTTGTTGACCCCACACCATGATAATGCGAAGTTATGAAAAATGGCACATGTCCTGCAGAAATGGCAGATAATAGTGGAATAAAAGAATGGTAATTGTGAGCATGAATTATATCGGGTTTTGTTTGATGAATATTGTAAAGAAAACTAAGTAAATTTATGTGAGAAAATCTACGTATTTCTACCCCGTTTATGTTAGATGTTTCAAGCATATTTTTCCCACCATCTAGTGTGAATACAATTACTTCGTGCCCCATATTTGCCATACTTTCGCTAATAGAAGCAACATGGTTTTCTACACCTCCAATATGAGGAGGATACCTAGGTGTCACTTGAATTATTCTCATTTGAATAGCTCCCTTAAAGTTGGGTCTACCTCCCAGATTCCATCAACATTTTTCTTTGTTAGAAGTAAGAGATGACTCCTTAGAAGAGATACTTGAGTATCAAATAAAGCATAGGGCATTTGAAGAGGTCCAAGAGAGTCTTTTTGGCCGAGCCATATGGAAAATATTATTAATAATGCCATGGGTAAAATGAAGAGGGGTTTTATTGAGAAAATGGCAATTGCTATTGAGGCCATGCTCAGAAAAATGATCCAGGGAGATATTATGAGAAACCACCAATTGGATGGGATTACGAATCTACCATATAGACCGTAGTTTCCAACCACATCTTTGTTTCGCAATAAAACTTGAACTAGGCCCATTGCCCGACGGTCTTTCTGCATCCTTCTTTTCCAAAAAGAAGAGTGCGAAGCTTCTTGGAATTTAACGTTTGGATCAAATACCACGCTTAGATTTTGTCGACGGATTTTTAGTGCCAATTCAGTGTCATCTGCTAAAGAATCTTTTTCTATTGGGACGATGCAATTTCTTCTGAAAGCTGAAAATGGACCGTGAAAAATAAAAGTTGAATCAAAATGAGATTCGAGTAATTGTACATAAAATTGAATGTTTCTGTAATCTGATTCGACTTTGCTCCCCCCAATGACTTTTGAATTTGTCCCAGTTACTGCACCGACATGATTATTGGAAAAATTAGCTACAGCTGTCTTTATAGAATTACGATCTAGCAGAGAGTCACAATCGGTTTTGATTACAATGTCGTGGGAGGCTTCGGAGTATGCCATGTTTAGGGCTATTGCTAGACCTGCCCTCGTGGGTTCTTTTATTAGTTTCAGTGTGGGGAATTCTATAGAGTTGAAAAATGAAGAAATTATTTCACGAGTTGTGTCAGTACTAGAATCTACCACGATTACCTCTATTTTATCCAAAGGGTAATCTATAGAACATAAATTATTGAGTTTTTTTTCGATTATACTAGATTCATTGAAGGTGGGGAGAACAATGCTCACAGTTGGAATATAGTGGTTTTGTTTTAATTGGGTTGGTTTTGGCATAGTTAAAAGAAAAATTAATGCGTAGATAACGTACGGGATTAACGCCAATGTTGAAAGCAAAATACTCGATGTTGCCCAAATGTTCATGTTCACTGTAGGTTGATCTGTGATAAAATCTTTTCATGTTATGAAAATTGGAAAAATTGCATATATCGAGTGGAAAGTTTCCGCACCTTTGGAATTATAGATAGTTGTTAGAACCGATAATGACTCGTAATATATGTGGGAAGGTTTTTCCAGATTGCAAAAAGAACTGTCGTAGATGGAGATTCAGCGATCTACTTGTGTATTGATACCCACACTGAATGAGGTAGGAACTATTGAAATGGTTATAGAAGGTTTCTATCAAAATGGGTTTGAAGAAATATTGGTTATAGACGGAGGTTCTACAGACGGGACTGTTGAGATTGCAAAAAAGAAAGGTGCAAAGGTCGTCTTTCAAAAAACCGAAGGTAAAGGGAATGCAGTCCGGGAAGCATTCAAAATGATCGATTCTAAGTTCATATTGATGATAGATGGAGATGGGACATACCTTCCAGAGGACGGGGGAGCGATGATGGCACCTTTGCAAATGGGACATGGGCATACAGTGGGGCATAGATTTTCAGACATGGAACCTGGTGCTATGACAAAAATGAATCGGGTGGGCAATGGGTTGATTAATATATTATTTTCAAGAGTTTATGGGGAAGAACGTGGGGACGTCCTTAGCGGGTACCATGGTTTTAGGAAGGATGTAGTAGATCAACTTTTTCTAACATCGAGTGGATTTGGAATAGAAATGGAAATTGCCATACGATGCCTAAGTAACAGAGTTTCTACAGTTGTAGTCCCCATCAAATATAGAGCCAGAACTGGGACTTCTGCTGCTAAATTAAATCCAATTAGAGATGGTTTGGTAATAATTAAAACATTATACTCTTTGGCCCAGACCAGTAGACCAATGTTTTATTTTGGAATTTTTGGAATGATTAGTTTAATCGTAGGGGGCTTGTTATCAGTGTATGTTGGGATTGAATGGTTGTACTATAGTGAGGTTCACCAGATTGTTGCGATAATCAGTTTCTTTTTCCTGTTATTTGGCGCCCAAATTATGGCCCTTGGCATACTTTCTGAAATAGTTCTAGAGCTACATCAGAAAAGAATCGAATGGATTGGGGAAAAAATATGAAATTGGTTATTGTTTCAATAATCGTTCGTTATCTACGAAAATTCCAGGTGGTGCGAGTATCAAAAAACCTCTGAAATGGACTATTGACCCCCCTTTTTGTTTTATTTCAGGGGCAATGTCATGGACTAGTTCTTCCAAATCCCCCTTAACTTGAAGAACCACCACATTTCCAGAATCTAGTTCTTTTATCCATTCTGAACCGGGGATAGATCCATCTAAAAATCCCAGAATTATTTTTTGATTGGTGGTTTCTGTCAATTCTTCTTCAATGGATTCCAAATTTAGCTCAAATCGATCCATACCACCAGATATACGAGGAGAGACAAAAAGACACCATTCCGACACTTATATTACCTGTCCATACCTTAAATTATCCACGATGAGTTCAAAAAAGGACACCTCTGCGCCACCGCAGGGCGATCGACTTCTTCCAGGGAACGTTAGCAGTTAAACCAGAATTTAACAAAGTTAGAATTTTTGATACGACTTTAAGAGATGGTGAGCAGTCGCCCTATGTCTCGTTCTCGTATAATGATAAAAGAGATATTGCAGCTTTGCTTGATGAAATGGGGACTCATGTTATTGAGGCAGGTTTTCCAGTAAATTCCAAGACTGAGTTCGAAGCGGTTCGAGATGTTGCAGAATGTACTAATACGACAGTTGCTGGCCTTGCCAGAGTCATAGATGGAGATATAAAATCTGCACTTGATGCCGGAGTTAATATGGTTCATGTTTTTGCAAGTACGTCGGATGTTCAGATCGAAGATTCAATGCATTCAACTAGAGAAGAAGTGGTGGAAAAATCCGTGAGGTCGGTTGAAATTGTTAAAGACGCAGGTGTGGAATGTATGTTTTCCCCTATGGATGCGACCAGGACTGATTTAACATTCTTGGCAGAAGTGATTAAAGCAGTCACAGAGGTAGGGACCGATTGGATAAACATACCAGATACCTGTGGTGTTGCCACCCCAACTAGATTTGGGGATTTGATTCGTTTTGTTAAAAAACAAACCGATGCATATATTGATGTCCATACACACGACGATTTTGGTCTTGCAACTGCCAATGCCCTATCGGGTTTAGAGGCCGGGGCAGACCAGGCCCAAGTTTCAGTTAATGGGATTGGTGAGAGGGCAGGGAATGCGGCATATGAAGAGGTTGTTATGGCTGCAAAGGCAATTTATAATTCAGAACCTGGGATAAATACTAGTAGACTTATGGAACTTTGTTCTCTAGTTGAAGAGATAAGTGGAATGCCAATTCCACCTAATAAAGCTATTGTGGGGAACAATGCATTTAGTCATGAAAGCGGAATTCATGCTGCAGGAGTAATAGAAAATTCAGAGACTTTTGAACCCGGGGTTATGACTCCAGAGATGGTTGGTGCAAGGCGACAATTTGTCCTTGGGAAACATACGGGGACTCATGCAGTGAAAATGCACCTGAGAGATGCTGGTTTTGATCCGAATGAAAAACAAATAAGAGACATAACCCGCAGGGTTAAAGACCATGGATCCGAAAAGAAAAGAGTAACAAAAAGAGAATTAATTAGGTTTGCCAAAGAAGAAAATGTGTTCCAAGAAAAACTTAAGGAATGAAAGGAAACAAGAAAGAAATGAATATATTGATCTGAACAAGTTCGAAACGCCTATCACTGATTAGCTAAAATCAAAATAAAACCGATATCAAAAGGAGAATTAAAATGGATAAATCTAAAGACACTAACCAACAAGAATCTTCAGAAAAAAATAAGCTCAAAACTGGTTCAGTAGCAGTTATAACAGCCCTAGAAAAGATGGGCGTGGAGGTTATTTTTGGAGTCCAAGGGGGGGCCATAATGCCAGTTTATGATGCATTATATGACTCTGAAATGAAACATGTTACGATGGGCCATGAACAAGGAGCAGTTCATGCTGCAGATGCTTATGGAATAGTTTCAGGTAATCCCGGTGTTTGTATTGCTACTTCAGGCCCAGGGGCAACCAATTTGATCACTGGTTTGGCAGACGCTAATATGGATTCAGACCCAGTATTAGCACTTACTGGACAAGTGCCCACAGGATTTGTAGGGAATGATGCTTTTCAAGAATGTGACACTATAGGAGTATCCACTCCTGTGACAAAGGCTAATTTTTTTGCCACAGATGCCAGCACTGTTGGTGACGTTGTTTCACTAGCATTTTTGCTTGCTAGTGTGGGGAGACAGGGGCCAACATTGGTAGATTTACCAAAAGATGTCACAGGTGGCAAAACAGATTGGAAATTTAGCATTCCAGAGATTCCAGATCATATACAGATACCAAATCGTGCAGATCAAAAAATTGTTGAATCTGCAGCTATGGAACTGTCAAATGCTAAAAGGCCAGTTATTTTGTCAGGTGGAGGGGTTATTAAAGGGAATGCATCTGAGGAACTTCTTGAATTTGTAGATCTATATGAAATACCTGTTGTGACTACGATGCCAGGGATTGGATCATTTCCAGAAAATCATGGATTGTCACTTAAAACCGGGGGGATGCATGGAACAGGATATGCTAATATGGCACTTACACATTGCGATGTCATGCTTGCCATAGGGACTAGATTTGATGATCGTTTGACAGGAGGAATTGACACTTTTGCACCTATGGCAAAGGTGATCCACATAGACATTGATCCTGCAGAGATATCAAAAAACATACATGCAGATTATGAGCTATTGGGTGATGCTGCTACAGTGATTAAGCAGATGAATAAAGCCATGCACCCAAATCCAAATTCTACAGAATGGTTAGATAAACTTCAAGAGTGGAAGGCAGAATATTCAATGGATTATGGAGACATTGTAAGTGACGGGAAACCTAGACCACAGCATATTATAGAAGAATTATGCAAAGCTACACCCGAAGACACTATAGTCACTACAGGAGTTGGACAGCACCAAATGTGGGCAATGTTGTATTGGACATATACAAAACCAAGAACGTGGGTCTCATCTCATGGTTTGGGGACTATGGGTTATGGACTTCCTGCAGCAATAGGTGCGCGTTTTGCAGCTAGAGAAGATCAGAAGGTTGTGTGCATAGATGGTGACGGATCATTTTTGATGACTTTGCAAGAATTGTCTGTTGCTGTTCGAGAAGAATTGGACATAACAGTCGTGGTTTTAAATAATGCAGGAATAGGCATGGTTAGGCAATGGCAAGATGCATTTTATAGCAATAGGAGAATGGCATCTGAATATCCATGGATACCTGATTTTGCAGAGATTGCGAATGCATTTGGTGCCAAGGGGTTCCATCTAGAAAGAATTGAAGATGTTAAAAAAGTAATAAACGCCGCATTGGAGTACAAAGGCCCATCAGTGATTGATGCTAGAATTGATTCTTCTGAGAATGTATTTCCAATGGTACCTAGCGGTGGTGCTAATGGGTTATTTGCTTTAAGAGAGGAGCATTTGGAAGAATTATGAAAGATAAAGAAAATAAAAGAGGCCTATCAGGACCAGCACCTAGTGAAAGGCCCCACCCAAATGAAAGAAGAAATAAAGAAGGCATAAGGATTGGGTTGGGCGACCCTACTGAGCTTCCAAAGAGAATTACAACCTTTTCTGCATTGGTTAAACATGAACCAGGAGTATTGTCTAAAGTTTCAGGGCTGTTTGCCCGCCGTCGATTTAATATTGAAAGTCTCACAGTAGGACCAGCTGGGGATATCAACAATGCTAGGATAACTATAGTAGTAGATGAAAACGAAACGGGGATAATTCAAGTGAAAAAACAACTAGCGAAACTATTCCCCGTTTTATCTGTAAAAGAGTTGAGTAATACCGCAATTGAACGGGAATTGTGCCTTATGAAAATTAAAGAAGGTCATGAGAAGGAAGATATCGAAAATATGGTATCTAAATACGGATTAAAAATGATAGACTCAAGCCAGAAAATCATAACGATTGAGATCACAGGAGATAGACTTGAGATAGACATGATGATCGAAAAGTTTGATCAGTTTGAGATCAAAGAAATTGCACGTACAGGAATAGCTGCACTAGAAAGAGGTTCAAAGAGAACAACATGAACGAAGAAAAATTCACCACAAACGTATACTACGAGAAAGATGTAGATAGAGCATATATAGATAACAAAGTAGTTGCTGTGATAGGGTATGGAAGTCAGGGGCATGCTCATGCACGCAACCTCCACGATAGCGGGATTGATGTGATAGTAGGTTTGCAGAGAGGGTCAGCTTCATGGGATAAAGTTAAACAAGATGGCTTAAAGGTCGACATACCAGTCGATGCGGCTAGAAAGGCAGATATAATCATGATCCTAGTTCCAGATACTTCTGCTCCGTCAGTATATAAAGAAATAGAGACAGGGATAGAAGAGGGTAATACACTGATGTTTGCACATGGTTTTAATATTCATTATGATCAGGTTGAACCTCCAAAAAATATTGATGTGTCTATGATAGCACCTAAAAGTCCAGGAAATCTTGTCAGAAGAAATTATGTCAAGGACCAGGGGACTCCGGCATTGTTGGCTATTTACCAGGATTATACAGGGAAAGCTAAGGAAGTTGCATTAGCATATGCAGAAGGTATTGGGTGTGCAAGAGCAGGGGTTGTTGAAACTTCATTTCAAGAAGAGGTTGAATCGGATTTGTTTGGAGAACAAGTTATATTATGCGGTGGGGTGACTAGTCTGATGAGAATGAGTTTCGAAACTTTAGTTGAGGGCGGATATGCCCCTGAAATGGCATATTTTGAATGCCTTAATGAATTGAAATTGATTGTAGATTTGATATATGAAGGTGGTTTAATGAAAATGTGGACTGATGTTTCGGATACAGCAGAATATGGGGGGTTGACAAGAGGGCCAATGGTTGTTGATGAACGCGTGAAAGAAAATATGGCAATAGTGTTGAAAGAAATTCAAGACGGAACATTTGCAAGAGAGTGGATTGCAGAAGATAAAGCTGGACGGCCAAATTATACAAGACTCAGATTGGAAGAAGAAAATCATCAAATAGAAAAGGTTGGGAAGAACTTACGTTCACTTTTCTCTTGGTCTGAGGAATAATGAGCGAGAGAACATTATATGACAAGGTTTGGGACCATCATAAAGTAAGAGAGCTTCCCAACGGACAAGATCAATTGTTTGTAGGACTGCACCTCATACACGAGGTTACTAGCCCCCAAGCTTTTAGTATGATGCGGGAGAAGGGAATGGATGTCCCGTATCCAGAACTGACTCACGCAACGGTTGACCATATAATCCCTACATTGGACCAATCTAGACCATTTAAAGACGATGCTGCCGAGAAAATGATGGCTGAGTTGGAATCGAATGTTGCTTCGGCAAATATTAAATTTTCGGGCCCAGAAAGTGGGAATCAAGGCATTGTTCATGTTGTGGGCCCAGAACAGGGTTTAACACAGCCAGGAATGACAATTGTTTGTGGGGATTCTCATACATCGACACATGGTGCTTTTGGGTCTCTTGCTTTTGGAATTGGAACGACTCAAATTAGAGATGTTCTTGCCACGCAAACAATAGCTCTTGGTCGTCAGAGAGTTCGTAGAATCGAAGTGAAAAATGAACTTGGAGAGCATGTTACTGCGAAAGATATAATTCTAACGATAATTAGATATTTGGGCACAGATGGTGGGGTCGGTCATGTCTATGAATACGGGGGGGAGACCATATCTAAATTGAATATGGAGGGGAGAATGTCAATATGCAACATGTCAGTTGAGGGAGGGGCTAGAGCGGGGTATATTAACCCGGATGAGACTACATATACCTGGTTAAAACATACAGATGCGTTCAAGGATAACCTAGAAGATTTTGAAAGATTAAAACTATACTGGGAATCTATAAAATCAGATGAAAATGCAAAATATGATGATGTTTTTGAAATTGATTGTGATGAAATAGAGCCCATGATTACTTGGGGAACCACACCGGGACAAAGTATTGGGATTTCTGAAAGAATACCAGATCCAGAATCGTTACCGCAAGGGAAACAGGAAAATGCAATTCGTGCACAGAAACATATGCGTGTGACCCCGGGTGACAAAATGGAAGGTTATGAAATTGATGTTGCATTTATTGGGTCATGCACCAATTCAAGGATTACTGATCTCAGGGAAGCCGCGAAAATTATAGAAGGCGAAACGGTTTCACAGAACGTTCGTGCAATGGTTGTTCCAGGGAGTCAAAGAGTTAAAATTGTTGCAGAAACAGAGGGCCTTGATAAAATATTTGTTGCTGCAGGGTTTGAGTGGAGATCTGCAGGGTGTTCTATGTGTTTGGCCATGAATGAAGATCAACTAGTGGGCGGTGAAGCTTGTGCTTCTTCATCTAATAGAAATTTCATTGGAAGGCAAGGGTCAAAAGATGGCAGAACTATATTGATGAGTCCGGCTATGGTTGCTGCTGCAGCAATAGAAGGTAAAATTGCAGATGTGAGGAAATTATGATGGTAGGTAATTTTTCCAAGGCAATATCGATAGAATCTGTGAGTGGAACTGGAATATCAATTAGAGGCAGTGATATCGATACAGATCAGATTATTCCTGCAAGGTACCTAAAAGCAATAACGTTTGAGGGACTTGGAGAATTTGCTTTTCGAGATGTAAGATTTCAAAGTGATGGGGAAGAGATACCGCACCCGTTTAATGATGAATTGTACAGAGATGCATCTATATTGGTAGTTAATTCCAACTTTGGTTGTGGTTCATCTAGAGAGCATGCCCCCCAAGCCTTGATGAGATGGGGAATTAAAGCAGTTATTGGAGAAAGTTTTGCAGAAATATTTTCTGGTAATTGTTTAGCTTTGGGAGTGCCAGTAATAGAAATGAATCAGGAAAAAATTGAAAAATTACAAGAATGGGTTGACTCAACCCCAAGTGGAGAGATTGTAATAAACATTGTAAATCAGACCATGGGCTACAATGGAGAAATTATAGAAGTTAAGATTCCAGATTCTCATTCGAAGGCATTGGTTGAAGGCATATGGGACACTACGTCTCTTTTGAAATCAAATCCAGATGAAGTTAGACGAATATCGAAATCGATACCATACATAAAATGAAAAAAATAGCAGTTATACCAGGAGATGGGATTGGGTTGGAAGTTATTCCAGCAGCAGTTAGTGTGATAGAATCATTGGGCCTAGAAATTGAATTTGTTAAGGGTGAAGCCGGAGACGAAGTGAAAAATAGAACAGGAAAGGCATTGCCATTAGAAGTCCTTGACATAGTTGGAGAATCAGATGCAGTATTATTTGGAGCTGCGGGAGAGACTGCAGCAGATGTTATTATTCGGCTTAGGCATGAGATAGATTCTTTTGTGAATGTTAGACCTGCTAAGGCATATAAAGGGGTCAAGTCTATTAGACCAGAAACAGATTTGGTCATACTTAGAGAGAATTCTGAAGGAGTTTATGCAGGAATAGAATCTGCAGTCTCTGAAGAGATGGCTACTTTGACTAGAGTTATAACAAAAACAGCATCCAGTAGACTTGCAGAATATGCTTGCGAATATGTAAAATCACAAGGAATTAAAAAATTCACTATTGCACATAAAGATAATGTGATGAGGATAACAGATGGTCTTTTTAGAAAAACTGTTGAAGATGTTGCTTTGGAAAACGGGATAGGTACAGATTCTGCACTTATGGACTCTCTAGCTATGTTAATGATAATGTATCCTGAAAATTATAACGTCATAGTTTGTCCAAATCTTGCAGGAGACATGTTATCGGATATGGCTGCGGGATTGGTAGGTGGTCTTGGTTTATTACCTAGTGCGAATATAGGACCCACATGTGCATTGTTTGAACCGGTTCATGGGACTGCCCCAGATATTGCAGGGCGGGGGATTGCAAACCCAGTTGCAACTGTCTTATCAGCATGCATGATGTTGGAATACATAGGATATAACAGAGAAGCAAATGAGATTCAGATGATAACTGAACAGATTTTAAATGAAGGGTATACAACCCCAGATATAGGGGGAAATGAGACCACTCAGAAAGTAACAGATAAAATTATATCAAGATTATAAAAGAAAATAAAAAAAGTTACTTGTGGTTTCGAGAAATTTCTCAAAGAACACATCCAAACTTGTTTTGAATTTTTCAGGTAAAACACTGCTTGGATTTTAAAGAAGCAGTTAGATTAAAAGGAACATCTGCATCCAATATTAATGCTTCTGTTTCCCCGCCCAACGCGTTTACTTCGTCTACGAAGACAGAAGGGTCTTGTTTGATTGGGGGGAAAGTGTCGTAGTGCATTGGAAATGCATATTTAACACCTAACCAACTTGCTGCTATAGCAGCTTGAAAGGGGCCCATGGTGTAATGATCTCCTATTGGCAAGGCTGCAGCATCGGGTTTTAAATAATGCCCTATTACATCACGCATATCAGTTGTTAGTCCAGTGTCTCCAGCATGGTAAAATGACTCGCCTTCGCCTTCTGCAGCTTTTCTAGGAGGTGCGTCGCTTATTAGATATCCTGCCGGCATATCACCCCCTAAAGAATAGTTATTAGAATAGCCGTTTGTATGATCTGCTCTTTGCATTGTTATATACCCAGATCCGACTTGGATTGTTCCACCGATATTCATTGCAATTGTAGATTCTATACCGTAATCATCTGAAATATAAGAAGTCAGTTCGGGAGTTGCCACTATAGTGCTATCAGTGAAGGATCCAACATCCCCAATATGATCTGCATGCCCATGAGTCAGTAGGACGTAGTCTGGAGCATCTATGTCAGTGGGTTTGAGTGACGTTTTTGGATTGTCAAAATAAGGATCTATTAAGAAAGTTGTACCTTCAATACGAATATACCAGGTTGAATGGCCATGCCAAGTGAGTTGCATCGTGTAGTGTATAAAACGCCAAAGATATTTAAATTTTTTAAATATAAGTTAAAAATCAATGAAAGAAGGATTGGATAGAGACTATAACGCATATCAATAACAGAATCAACGGGGTATTTTCGGAGCAATTTGCAGAATGCATATCCAGATATGGTGTGGCACCAGATGCTATCTACTGTTTCTTATAATACAGAGGGGACTGAATATGTAAAAGTGGGACCAGTTATTTGATCTTTGATTTTTTAGGAGTCAGTATATGAACATTGATAAAAAGCCAAATTTGGATTTTGTTTATTCCGCGTCAGACAATCGTTTTACGTTAGTTGCACGAGGCCCTTTTTGAGCTATCTCGGTCTCAAACTCAACTCGCTCCCCTTCGGTTAAGTCAGATCCTTCGACATCGTTCATGTGGACGTAGATATCTGATTCAGAATCGTCATCGGTTTTTATAAATCCAAAGCCTTTCTCGGTGTTAAAAAATTTAATTGTGCCAGTAGGCATGCAGTAACTGAAGTGTTCCAGAATAAAAACTACCCCGGTCTCAATTTATCACTTGAAGACATCGAACAGATAGCCAATCCTATTGCAATGGGTTCTCTTGAAATGCCATTTCATTGGGAATTATTTGACAACCCTACCCAATTAACTGGTGGCCTTATTGGGGCATTTGCTACATCCTGGTTTTTTGTATATGCCGGGTCAAGATTCAAAAATCATAAGCTATGCCCTCTGAAATTGAGGGGAAACAATAGAAAAACTTTCCAGGGTTTTCTAAAATCAATTTCTGAATCTGGTGCGACATCATGATCTCATAAAGTCTATAATAAAACACACCCCCCCCATGTGGGCAATCGAACTATCATACATTTTAACATTTTTATAGGGATGTGAAATGAGTAATCGGATAGGCCCTTGAATTCGATCTGTATTCTTGCTGCCATACAATGATTTCTTCATTATCAGGGGCTGGAATGGCGGGCGGGAAAGCGATAATGCCCGTGACCCAACCAATGATTGAACACATCACCATGGTACCAACCGTCGTATGGATGGATAAATACTAAGAATAGATTGATTGATTGATTGATTGAGTAAGTAAGTATGGCATTATATCATTAGGGCATATACCCTAAAAGGTATTGGGCTCAACATATCTAGTCATAATAGACTGAGACCGAGGTCGTTTTTATTCTGGAACACTTCGGTCACCGTATGCCGACTGGTACAATTGTATTTTTTCATTCAAGTGAAGGCTATGGATTCATAAAAACTGATGAATCAGATGTTTTTTATAGTAAATTCAAAAAAACTGATGAGGATTCTGAATCAGATGTTTTCGTCCACATTGATGATATCGAAGAACCTGACTTAACCAAAGGGACACGGGTCAAGTTTGAGATTGAGGATGGACCAAGGGGGGCTCGGGCAACTCATGTAAAACGATTGTCTGACGCGGAATAAACAAAATCCAAATTTGGCTTTTTATCAGTAGGCCTATGAGCCACTTGGAAGCGGCATCGAATGATAGTCCAGTTTCCGAGATGTTCTGTCCGTTTGTAGCGTGTTGCAGCTGGTTTTTGGGAGTCTATTGGAGAACTTAATCTGTGACCACCCAGAAAGTCTGTGAGAGTCAAATTTGAGGCCATGTTCTCGGTTCGGTGCCCTCCTACTCTACCGTTATTGGAATTATCAAGAAACAACCCCATCCGGTAACGGAACAATTCCGTTAAATCCGGTAAAAACTAAAGAGGTATTATGCAATACGTTAGATTCAGAGATCCAGCAGGGTCGATTAGAAACGGAACATTGGAGGGAAATTTGATTAAATTTTCCAACAGGAACTATAAAATTGAAGAGGTGGACTTATTGGCCCCAGCAGTACCAAGTAAGATAATTTGTGTGGGCAAGAATTATGCAGATCATGCTGCAGAAATGGATTCGGAAGTTCCGGATAGCCTGATGTTATTCATAAAAACACCTAATACAATAGCAGACCCAAATACCACAGTCACTGTTTTGGGTGGAAAGGAAAGAATAGATCACGAGGGGGAGCTTGCAATTATAATAGGACAGCAATGCAGATTTGTGTCTGAAGAGAATGCTATGGAGGTAATAGCAGGGTATACTGCTGCAAATGATTTGTCCAATAGAGATGATCAATTTCAGGAACAGAATTGGGTCAGGGGGAAATCATTTGATAATTCATTGCCTTTGGGACCTGCCATGGTAGATAAAGAAGACGTTCCAGAAGATGCATCCATAGTGGTTAGAGTTAACGGCGAGATTCGTCAAAAGGGATCTATTGACCAGTTGATATATTCAATTCCAGTGATTATTGCAGAAATAACAGAATATATCACTCTCGAACCGGGGGACGTGATTATCACAGGTACTCCAGCAGGTGTTGGCCCACTTAAAGATGGAGATGTAGTGGAAGTGGACATAGAAGGCATCCCAACTTTAACAAATACGATTCACATACCATAGTTTTTAGGCAAAATGTAAACACCTCCATTGATAGCTTAGGAGCCACTGCAAAACCATCTGGAAAATGAACTTGAGTTTACATTTCCCGTTAAATCAATACCATTAGGATCACATGGAGTGGGATTTAAGACCATTCCTTACATAGTTTAGGATCAATGGAGCCACGTGATCTTTCAAAAAACAAAAAATATACCCCAGGCAGGGGGGGTTTGAATGTTGCTAAAGAAATGGGATTGGAAGTGTCAGATGTAATCAATTTGGCATCAAATGAAAACCCAATAGGGCCTAGTGACTGTGCCGTTGAGGCTATAAAAATAGAGGTAAAAAGTGTAAGTAGATATCCGAAAAATGCCCATGGTGAACTAGTAAAAAGTATTGCTAAAAAATGGAAATTGAAAGATGAACAAGTGTGGCTTTCTAATGGGGGAGATGGTGCCATAGATTACATATCTAGAGCTATGCTTAAACCAAAAGATTCAATCCTAGTCCCCAACCCCGGGTTCGCATATTATGGCATGAGTGCAATATTTCACCACGGATATGTGAACGAATATAATATTTTAAAAGAAGATGATTTTAAGTTTTCATCCAAAAATATTTTGGATAAGTATGATGGCCAAAGAATAATATACCTGACTAGTCCTCACAATCCCACTGGCGGGGAAATTTCTATTGAGGAAATTGAAATAATAGCAGATGAGACTGATGAGAATTCATTAATTGTTGTTGATGAAGCGTATGGAGAATATTCAAAGGAGAGAAGTGCTGTTGAATTATTCAAAGATAGAAATAACGTTGCAATCATCCGCACATTTTCGAAAGCTTATGGTTTAGCAGGTTGTCGCGTTGGGTATGCCATGGTACCAGAAGAATGGTCTTGGTGCTATGCCCATGTCAATACCCCTTTCGCGGTTGGTGAATTGTCATGTCATGCTGCAATGGCCGCTTTGGGGGATTTGAATCATACGGAGAAAACAGTTGAATTGGCAATGTGGGCTAGAAATTATATGAGGGAGAATATAAAATCAAAGACATGGGAGAGTCAAGGGAATTTCGTTCTAGTAGAAGTTGGAAATGCAACGAAAGTGTCTACGCATTTAAAAAGTAAAGGGATAATAGTCAGAGATTGTACTTCGTTTGGAATTCCTGACTGCATTAGGATAACTTGCGGTACCGAAGAACAAACTAGAAAAGTAGTAGAAGAATTAAATGACATAATAAAATGAGAATTGCCATCACAGGAACCCCTGGAACGGGGAAGACCACCTGTTCTAAAATGATAGAAACTAAGATGGACATTGTTCATTTAAATGAAATTGTAAAGAATAAAAAATTCCAAAAAGGGTTTGATGAAAGTCGTCAAACTGCGGTTGTAGATATTGATTCGGTGAGAAATCTGTTTGAGGGAAGAGACAACATAATAATTGAGTCTCACATATCGCACTTATTAGATGTGGATAAAGTAATAATTCTGCGTTGTCGTCCGGATGAACTAGAACGGAGGTTAATAAGTAGAAATGAAATTTCAGAGGTGCACTCAAAGTCTTCAATTAAAGAAAATATAGATGCAGAAGCACTTGATGTGATACTGTTTGAGGCACTTGAAATGCACGGGGAAGAAAAAGTATATGAAATAGAAGGAAGTGACAAAAATCCAGAGGAAATAGTTCAAGAAATGGAAGCGGTGATTTTAGGTGATTCCGCACCAAATGTAGGAATAGTTTCATATATTGAATACTTATTTGATGAAAAATAGAAATATAAAATTAAATTTTAAAAAAATTGGAGATGTGTAAGATTTAAAAATGACTTTTGAAAAATTACGTCCTTATAGCAAAAAGATAGTTGGGCCAGCAATTGATGTGTTAGAACATAGAAATATTACACCTAATCAGATTAGTTTTATTGGTTTCTTTATCGCTGTCATGGCGGCAGTGGCGTTTTATTTTGGTGAGAAATGGTATGTAGCAGGAGCTGCATTGATATTTTTTAGCGGGGTGATGGACTTACTTGATGGAGAATTGGCTAGGAGAAGAGAAACAGAAGATAGCCGGGGAGATTTGGTTGACCATGTATTAGATCGTTACTCAGATATGGTGGTGATAGGAGGTCTTGCAATTGGGATTGAGCAGTATTTAATCGGTTTTGTAGCAATGTCAGGTGCGTTTATGACCTCATACGTAGGGACACAAATCCAAGCTGTTGGGTTTGATAGAACATATTCTGGAATATTGGTTCGGGCAGATAGATTCATATTGATATTTATCGCCATCATAGTTAATGAAATTTTAGGGCCAATAGGACCATATAATCTAATTGTTTTGTTACTGATAATAATTGGAATTGTGGGTCATTTGACTGCATTGCAACGATTTTTTGGCGTGTGGAGAGAGAAGGAGGAAGTAGCTTAAAATGAAGAACATGTCTATATTGACTATACGAATGATGAGGGGATGCTAGAAATGGTTCAGTGCGAAATGTGCGGAAATGAAGTTGCATCACCTAAAAAAATGAAGATAGAAGGTGCAGTGCTTAATGTGTGTCAGGATTGTTCTAAATTTGGAGTTGAAATAAATACAAGTCCTGTCCAAAAACAAAAAACGAAATATAGCACATATAATTCAAATGATAATGTAGAGGGACCTACTAATAAGAAAAAAATTCCTAAAAAAACATATCATCGGCTTGGAGAGATGGATATGGAATTTAATGAAAAGATACGCAGGGCTAGAGAATTAAGGGGAATATCCCAGGGAGAACTTGCAGGTGAAATTAATGAAAAGGCTAGTTTTATAAAGAAATTAGAGAGAGGTGAAGTACTGCCAGATGAAAAGGTTCGTAAGAAACTAGAAAAGAATCTGAAGATTAATTTGTTGGAATCTGATGTGGAATGAAGCGTAAAGAATAACTTGATGGGAGATTGAATGAACCCATGTTTATCCTTATCAATCTGAAAACATATGTGTGCGATTCGGTTGAAATTGCTAGAATCGCAAAAGATGTTTCTGAAGAATTCGGAGCCAGAGTTGCGGTTGCACCTCAAGCTATATATTTAAAAGAAGTTGCGAATACAGGGGTTGAGACATGGGCACAGCATATAGATGCAATAAGTGGAAGTGCCAACACAGGGAGAGTTACAGCGAATGAATTATCTAGAATGGACATAAAAGGGAGCATAGTGAACCACTCTGAGAGGAGACTTTTGCTTGCCGAAATTGATGAATGTGTTAAAGATGCATTTAAAAATGGAATGGAAACAGTAGTTTGTGCGAATAATCCAAACCAGATTGCTGCAGTTACTGCGTTGGGACCAGATTTTGTAGCTATTGAACCTCCAGAGTTAATTGGAAGTGGGATTCCAGTTAGTAAGGCTGCCCCAGATATTGTTAAAGAGGCAGTTGAATCTGCTAAAAGAATTGATCCAAATATACCAGTTTTATGTGGCGCGGGGATTTCAACAGGAGAGGATGTTTCAGCAGCAATTGGATTGGGGGCTAAAGGGATATTGTTAGCTAGTGGGATTGCAAAATCGAAGGACCCATCCAAAGCACTAAGAGGTTTATTGGAGTAAACTGTGGTAAAATAAATAGATTTTATGAATTAAACATCCCAATTTTCAAGTTTTGTTTGGTTTACATCTTGGAGACTTAGATTGGAAATCCTAACCCCTAATTTCCGCGCAGGTGTTTCTTGAAATTCGTTCAGGAGATAGATAGCAGAAGATTTCAGGACATCGACGTCATTTGTTGCGTTTGGGACTGAAATTGTACGGGTATGAATTTTATAAGGTGGCTCTATTAATTTAATTGATACTGTTCGAAAAAGAGTGTTACTATATGCTAAACGTGACCCTAGATCGAGAGATAGTTTCTCTATTATTTCTTTTTTTTCGTCGTAATTTATGGTTATTTTTGCGAGAGATGATTCTCTAGAAATACTTTTCCTTGGGCCCATGGAAAATACTTTTTTTCTGTCGTTTCCATTGGCCATATTGGCCAGGTCCAAGCCTTTAGAACCATACCTATATTTGAGCTCACTAATAGGTGTTTTTGATAACTCACCTATTGTATTTATCCCCATTGAATGCAAGGATTTTGAAGTTACAGGGCCTATACCAGGGAGACGTTCAATGGGTAAATTTTGAAGGAATTTTTTGGTATTTTGAGGTTTGACTATTACGAGGGCACTTGGTTTGTTTATTGCGCTTGCTATTTTTGAAACACACATTGAAGATGACACCCCAATGCTAGATGGCAATCCAATAGTTTTTTCTATTGTTTCTTTTATATTCTGCGAAAAATTTAATACCGATTCCCAATTTGTTTCTTTGGTGACATCAAGATAAGATTCATCGATCCCAATATGCCTTGTGGTGTCTGAGAATTCATCCAATAAAGATCTAAAGCTACCAGAAATTTCTTTGTAAAATTGAATATCCACGGGGCGATAATATCCAGATTTCTCAGATGATGGGTCGATGTCTTTATCAGAAATTAGAGAAATTGATTTGGATATTGTCATTGCGCTTTTGACGCCCATGGCCCGTGCTTCGTAACTAGCTGTTGCAACTGCACCTCTTGAAAGCCCAGGAACATAACCCATCCCAACAATAACAGGATTTCCAATTAATTTGGGCTCCCTGATACGTTCACAAGAAACAAAGAAACAATCCATGTCAACATGGAGAATTATCTGAGATGGGATAGTATCAGAACAATTTGAGTTGAATGGGATGTAAGTAACCACAACTCCATAAACGGGTTAACGGATTAATAAATTGTATGATTTAAACTATGAAATTGGGATTTGAATGACCTTAGGATTTAGAAGACTTAGAAGATCGAGTGTACCCCAGAAGAAATAAAAAGAAAAATGAAAATGTTAAGAAAAAACCAGGATCTATGAATCCTAAAAAGCCTAGAAATCCGGTGAAACCTAGATACCCTAGTTTGTTGAAAGATTTTGCCCTTTCTAATAAGATTTCTTCTTTGGATTTTGGTTCATCCATTATAAACGTTAAGGGTACACCCTATAAGTATTTATACCGCAGTATTTAGGGACTAATATATTTGGGTTGTGCAGACAGAGTTTTTATTTCTAAAATTAAAATTCCATGAGAATCATCTTTTGCCTCGATTACGCCTTCTACAGTAAGTTTGCAGAGAGGAGTAGGGCCAATACGGATTAGATCATTTTGTTTGAAATTCCTAGTGGGCCCAAGTATACGGATTTTTGCCCTACATAAATCTGGATGATTAACGCTTGTAAACGTTATTTCATGAGTGAGAATTCCTGGATAAATGACTCCATTATGATAAAATGGAACATCTACTGGGGAATCCAAACGGGATATATCAAGGGCCTCATATGCAAAGGATGTTGGTTTGTAGCCCCCTTGAGGTCCTGGAACACTTTCCACTAGGCGAAGAGCTTTTAGACTTTGCATTTGGTTTCTAATAGTGCCTTGATTTTTGCCAGTCTCTGCTGCAATTAAATCCCCTTTAATAGATTTTTCCATATCAGACATATCATATACAGAAAATAAATTAATTAATGCTGTGAGAATTTGTTTTTGGACATTGGTTAATTCAATGGGGAGATAAAAAGTTGCCACAAGTTAAGAATAGAGATTAGATCAATTTAAACTGAATGGTCAGATATTGTGGAACTATAGAGAGTATTCATGGAAGATAAATGGATAAATTGGGTTTCGTGCATTCAAAAAATTTAATTGAGACATTCGTTTCACATTTTCAGGTGAAATATAATTTGGAGGATGTGAGAGTTAAGGAAAAAATGATTCTAGGATTAAATTTGAAAAGAGTTTTAAGCCATTTATTCTGTTATTTTCGCTGTTAACTCTGGCTACGATGGTAAAATTAGTTATTCCAGCATCAAAAAATGAATTAAATCGTTCAGAACAATGCTCAGGTGTTCCGCAAAGCACAAATTGATCGATTATAGAACGCGGTACTTCGTCTCTGAGCTCTCTTGTTGTTAGAGAATCAAGATCTAGATTGACAACATGTTCCAAATCGGCCCTAGATGCACCACCGCGCTCTAAAGCTTCCAAATTGGCTTGGTTTGATACCCTGGTTGCAATGTGTCTTGTGACCCCATCAAGAGCTATTTCATCTTCTGATGCAATAGAAATCGAAGCCATACATCGAATATCGAGTTCATCTATGGATCTTCCGTTTGATTTTGCCCCGATGGAAATTCTATCTTTTGCATAGTCCATTCCTTTTGAAGATAGCAATCCCCCACCAATGAAGGCCCCATCTGCTATTTTTCCAGCTAGAGATAATAGTAAGGGGCCCCTTCCCCCTAAATAGATTGGAATTTTACTTCTTTCAGGTTTGAATTCAAGTGATGCTTGATGGAGTTGAAATTCATCCCGGGTTAGAGATACACTTTCCCCAGATAATAGATTTTTTATAGCAGATATGGAATCGTAGCATGCACCCAAAGATCGTTTCTGGTCATAGCCAAAATGATCCACACCATGGCCACCAAGGCCCATTCCAAGTATAGTTCTTCCGCCAGAGATCTCATCTATGGTTGCAATTGATGCTGCGGTCAATCCAGGATTTCTAGAATAGGGATTTGTTACTGCCGGGCCAACCCATATTTTACTAGTATTGTGTGCCGCAAATGCAGACCAAGAATATGTATTCCTGCGAAGAGATTGGTCTGAAACGGTTAATCCATCATAATGCAGATTTTCAATTATATTTACTGTGGAACGGAACTCATTAAAAGAAGTGCTTGCAGGATAATTGACACTAACTTTTGGAGAGTTATTTCCCATTATAGAATGTATCCTAGCTTTGTTAGGTAATGAATACATAGATATTTTTCTTATTTTTATAAAAACAAGTTTGTTAGAAGAGGTTGTGTCTTGACAATCAAAATAATGGTAGATTGGAAGGACATCTAACAGAAAACGTGCCCTCAAAGAATTTTTAGATGGTCGCAATGAGTTCTTTTCAGCATTTCAAGCAATAAAATTGATATCGGAACTATAAGAGGTTCACCAGATGGATGACAATCTACCTATTGAAGACTTCAAACAGACAGTTACTGATCTTGTGATAGGCGTTCTTGCAATGCTTTTTCACCAGAGGTTCTTTCAATGAACATTAATCTGTTTAAAGCGCTGACCGATATTTGTTTTACGTTAGTTGCTTGAGGCCCTTTTGGAGTCTTCTTGGTCCCAAACTCAACCCGCTCCCCTTCAGTTAAGTTGGGCCCTTCGACATCGTCTATGTTGACATAGATATCTGGTTCAGAATCGACATCGGTTTTTATGAATCCAAATCCTCTACTTTTATCGAAAAATTTAATTGTGCCAGTTGGCATATAAATGACTGAATGGCCTCAGAATAAAAAACGGTCTTGGTCTTGGTCTATCAATTGGTTCTTGCAATACCA
>Ga0114999_10001038_pt1 | contig 39592 bp, 47 predicted proteins | sample ArcticOcean_MG_C_3_FD_89820 | JGI IMG/M metagenome (GOLD analysis project Ga0114999, IMG submission 89820) | Marine microbial communities from western Arctic Ocean - ArcticOcean_MG_CB8_126 | ecosystem: Environmental > Aquatic > Marine > Oceanic | place: Arctic Ocean: Canada Basin | collected...
AAGGAAGTAGGGTTTTCTTCCCCGTATTTTACATTGCTGGTATTTAAATACCTCAATGCCGGCGATGCAAAGAATCGGACCTGTGATCCCAGGTGATTGCAATTGTATCCGATGTGTTAATGACCGAATATAAGAAGAGATACTTCTGAAAAATAAGCATCTACATGCTTATCAAAATAGATGAAATAGAGGAGACCGGCTAAGGCGAGCATGGGTCCAAAAGGAACTTCCCGACCAAAGAGTTCTTTCTCTTCTTTCTCCTCAGACTTATTTGATACATCTTTAGTGTTTTCTTCAGGAGCTACTCTCTTCTTATTAATCCCAAATATTAGGGCCATAATTTTATAAACAAAAAATCCAATAGTTCCTATGACCGCTCCACCAAAAACGGCAAAAATGCCTCCTTGCCATCCACAAAATGCACCAATTGCGCCGAGAAATTTTACGTCACCAAAACCCATAGCCTCGCGTCGCAAAGCAATTTCTGCAAGCAAACCTATCCATAGAACTAATGCTGAACCGATAAATGCACCCACCAAGGCGGTAACTCCAGACTTTAAACTGCCGAGCAAAAAAATACTATCAGGAATACTATGAAGTGAGGGAACAGCAAACGCAAGTGCCACTCCAGCTACCATCCCTCCTATGGAAAAGGAGTCAGGAATTATCATATGTTCAAAATCAATAAAGGTCGCGCAAATCAGGATTGAGCAAAAGATCATTCCACAAAGTGCCTTCCCTGGAGAAAAACTGAACCAGCAGACGAGGAAGAGTATCGCAGTAAGCACCTCAACCAGCGGATAACGCAAACTGATAGGTTGTCTTGATATGCGGCCTTTGCCGCGCAGTAATATATAACTGATTATCGGTATGTTATCATACCAGGCTATTGGCTTGCCCGATACAGGACAGAAACTCCGCGGTTGAACGACAGATTTACCTAAGGGAATACGGTATATACAAACGTTGAGGAAGCTACCGACAATCGAACCAAAGATAAATGAAATCAGAGGGAAAAACCAGGGAAAGTAATTTTGAATTAAAAAAATCTGTTCACGCATATTAATTATTTCCAAATTCTTTGTCTAAAACATAAAGAAACATCACAGCCATGACATCTTGATCATAGGAAGTCGTGTTGTTATATACGCTGAGAAGTTCATACTCATGGTCCTTGTAGAGTGGAATTCCCAAGGCGCTTGAATAATAGTCCACTTGATCAATACCAATAGAATTATTAAACCCTGTCACTCTGCTTTTAAAATAGATTTATCCGCGGTGAGATCACGGAGTTCCAGGAATTCTGCGAAAGGGTGGAGGTGGACAGCGATATAATGCAACGTGGTGTCGAAGGGGAGGTTCATCCAGTTAGTCACGAGGGTCTTATTTGATTGTTTTCCAGGTTTTAAAACCCAGTGACCGGCAAATTCGGGTCCATATTTATCAGTTCTCACTTTGCCTGATGCACTGTGGCCAATGAGGCAACCTTCGCCGTGAAGGTTTTTATCTGGAATATCTACGTTATAATAACCATTTTCACCATTAACAAGAACTAAGCCATTTGCCGCTTTCATAAAGAGGGGCTTCATCTCTTTCTCCAACTCGTGATCAAAAAGATAATTTATCATTACTTTGTGTCGGACTTGGTATTCCTGGTCTTCGAAATTGAGGTTTAAAACCTGAGTAGTAAGCGTGAATATTTCATTAGAATAAATCGGGACCCCAAAGCCATCTGGGAATTTGATTTCGAATTGGCCCTGGGATAGAGTAAACATTCTATGGGCTGCGGTTTTATTCCATTGGAAAAGCCTTCTGTGTTCTTGAATATCCAGATCCAGATTACTGTGGCACATGAATTCCTGGGGCATGGGCGTTATACCGTCAGCACCTACCATAATCGCGCGGTAACCGGTTATCCAGAGAAGTTGAGGAGATTCTTTTTCGAGAATGGCAAATTTTGTCGAGCTTTGTGGACCAGTCATCGATTTATAAAGACGGTCAATCTTATATACCGGGGACAAAAATTCATATGATCGCGGTGTCACAGCCAAAAGCATATAAGGGGACAGTGCGGAAAAATCACAATTAGAAGCAAATATCTTAATTTTAACATGGAAATATTCTGACTCGAGATTTACCTTCTCGATAATTTCAGGATTCGTTTTGCCTAATCTCTATTTATGGAGCCGGGAATCGGATTCGAACCGACGACCTACGCATTACGAATGCGTTGCTCTACCAACTGAGCTATCCCGGCTTTAAGCTATGCTATTCTAAGAAAAATTATTTTCGAGCAAGAAAAAAGAATGCGATGCGTTAAATGCTACTTAGATTAAATTAAAATACCGCCCCTAATAAGAGGCGGTATTTTAGTTTAAATAATTGAAATCAGTCTAACCTATTGGTCGAAAACAACGAATGTCCCATCCGCCCTTCGAAACTGAAAGAGAGGTAAAGCCTATAGTCACTGGAAATAAGATCGTATAAGCTTCCCCCGCTACTGCTTGCGGCAGGCTTTTCATGTATGAGTCAGTACCGATAAGATCAGACGTCGCTGCTTGGGTCAGGCCTTCTTTAATGAAGTACTGGTCTGAAGCAGAAGCTATCTGGCGCAGGTTATTAGTGATAGTTTTTGTCTGTGAAGTTTCCCTGACCTTATTGAAAGCTGGAATTGCCATAGCAGCCAACAAACCAATGATAACAACGACAATCATAATCTCAACCAGAGTAAACCCTTTGTTTACAGTTGTATAATTCATAATATTCTCCGTATTTTAATTTATATAATAAAAGCAAGTAAGTATGTGTAAAAAAGGTAGTCTAAAGGTTGTATAATTAAATTGCGAATCAAATATCATTTTTAATAGTAAATTATCGTCTTGAGAGCGATTTTAACAATAACGATTTCCCTATCTATTAATAGATTACCCAATATACCTGCTCCATGAAATCTGCAACGTCACTTAGGGAATTAGAGAGCAGAATAGAAGAAATTGATTGGTTTCATAGTATCGATCTGGGAAACGGGGTCATCACGCCGGGTAAAGACGATTCAAAATATAAACTGTCACGGTTGGCATTACCTGAAAGATTTGATGGTAAATCGGTCCTTGATATCGGAGCGTGGGATGGATTTTTCTCGTTTGAGGCCGAAAAAAGAGGAGCAAAACGCGTGCTGTCGGTCGACTCATATAGTTGGAGTGGTAAAGGATGGGGGACAAAATCTGGCTTTGAATTGGCACGGAGTATTTTGAACTCGAATGTCGAAGACAGGGAAATTGAAGTTTACGATCTTTCCCCTGAGAATGTGGGGGTTTTTGACACAGTTTTTTTTCTTGGCGTTTTCTACCATTTAAGAAATCCGCTTCGTGCATTGGAATGCGTTTCGAGGGTGACAAAAGAGATGCTGATCCTTGAGACATTTGTCGATGAACTTAAGAACCGTCGTCCCGCCATGGCTTATTATCCTGGAACAGATGATAATGCAGACCCGACGAGTTGGTGGGGGCCTAATGTAAAATGTGTAGAAGCGATGTTAAAAACAGTTGGTTTTAAAAAAACACAAGTTGTCTCTTTAAAAAAACACCGTGGATTTCCTTCACCAAACACGGGGCGAGTTGTCATCCATGGTTGGAAATAATATTAACAGCACGCACGCTCTGATTTAAGCTTAATGGCAATCAACAATAATTTTCTTCTAGAACCTAATCTCGATATAATAAAATGAAACGCAAAAAACTGATTGAAATTACTGAGGAGGAACGCAATTCCTCCAACAAAAAATATCACTTATTCAGAAAACACATTTCAGAGGCGTTAGGTGGTTTAACAAATAAGGGAACCTGGGGTGGAGGTCATCCTTTTGATGTCGAATTGGTGCGCATGCCGCCCAATGCCACAAATTTTCCCTACCATGCGCATGCTGCGCAGTGGGAGCTGTATCTTATCATATCCGGAAGCGGCATTGTCAGATCCGATGCTGGTGAAGATACACTAGAAGCGGGTGATAATATAGTCTTTCCTCCCGGCGAAGCTCATCAAATTACCAATACCGGTAGTGCGGATCTAGTCTATTATGTAGTCGCAGATAATCCCCAAGCCGATGTTACTAATTATCCTGATACCAATAAGTGGGCGGTAAAGCCGGCGATGAAATGTTTCAGGATGAATGAAACTGAATATTACGAAGAGGAAGATTAATTAGCGCTCGGAAAATTCCGAGACGAGGTTACCGACAGTTTTTTTCGCATCGCCAAAAAGCATTCTTGTTTTATCGAGAAAATACAGCTTATTTTGAATTCCGGAAAAACCTGTTCCTTGACCGCGTTTGAGAGCAAATACGGTTCTGGCAACGTGAGCATTGATTATAGGCATACCGTAAATAGGGCTATTAGTATCATCGATCGCAGCCGGGTTGACGACATCGTTAGCTCCTATGACAATGGCAACATCAACGGTGGGCATTACGGAATTAACACTATCCATTTCATGAAGTTGTTCATAGGGCACATCTGCTTCAGCCAGGAGCACATTCATATGACCGGGCATGCGGCCGGCCACAGGATGGATGGCATAACGCACTTCTGCGCCATTCTTTTCAAGAATATCACCGAGTTCTTTCACCGCGTGTTGAGCCTGCGCCACGGCCATGCCATAACCGGGTATAATGACAACGCTGTGAGCTGCCTCGAGTACATAATAAGCATCAGCTTCACTTATCGCTTTCATTTCACCATCCTCACCTTGACTCTCTGCCTGGCTTGCTGATCCGAATCCGCTGAAGAGGACATTGGCAAGGTCACGATTCATTGCTTTGCACATTATTACGGTCAGAACAAAACCGGCGGAACCAACAAGACAACCTGCAACGATAAGAACATTATTGAGGATAACAAAACCAGCAGCAGCCGCCGCGAGTCCGGAAAAGCTGTTTAAAAAGGAAATGACAACCGGCATATCGCCACCTCCAATAGGAAGCACCCCTAGGACACCAAGAAGAAGAGATAAGGATACACCAATGAGAAAACACTTATAGGCATACTCACTTTCAGGCTGAATAACGAAATAGATTCCCAAGGACATAATGATCACGAAGATGAATGTGTTAAAAATCATTTGCCCCGGAAATATAACAGCTTTACTCCCGATCTTTTCTGATAATTTTCCATAGGCTAATAGACTACCGGTAAATGTTATTCCGCCAATGAGTACTGCCAGGTAAATGACACTGCTAGAAAAATATGAGCTGCCATGGTAATCCATCCAGGAAATCTCCTTGATTTTTTCATATTCAGCCCAACCGACGAGCAAACTGGCTAATCCACCAAATCCGTTGAAGAGGGCGACCAACTCAGGCATTCCTGTCATTTTAACAAACCTTGCTGCGAAACTACCTATTATCACACCTATAAGGACACATAGGATCAGCCATCTGTATCCGAGGATATTTTGATCAAGTAAAGTTACCACCACAGCGAGTAGCATGCCTAGAGAGGAAATCAGGTTGCCGCGCCGTGCGGTGGCAGCCGAACCCAGCATTTTTATGCCGAAAATAAAGAGAATAGCAGCCGCGACATAGGCGAGATTGATGAAGATTGCCCCCGTCATTTTTTGTTCTCGTCCCTCCTCTTAAACATCCCGAGCATGCGATCGGTAACGAGGTATCCACCCACTACGTTGATCGTGGCAAAAATCACTGCGATCGCCCCAAGGATCATAGCGATAGAACCATCAGCATTGGAACCTGCCGCGAGAAGAGCGCCTACGATCGTGATTCCGGAAATGGCATTTGATCCAGACATCAGTGGCGTATGAAGTTGCGAAGGGACTTTACTTATCAGTTCGAAGCCAAGAAATGCGGAGAGTACAAAAATGAAAAATAATAGTATTAATTCCATAATTCGAAATCAGGATTTTTTGCCATTTTTTCTGTCCTTAAGTTATAGTGTTAAATTACACGGATGTTAATTAACGTCTTTTAAAGCTTCGTGTATTATCTCACCGTCATGAGTGAGGAGACAACTTTTCAGGATATCGTCTTGAAGATTAAAATCGATGCACTTCTTGTCTTCGCTCCAGAAATGTTCAATCAAGCTTGTAAGATTAGAAGCATAAACCTGGCTCGCATCATGAGCGACACAACCTTCAAGGCTCCCGATACCAATGATGCGTGCACCGGATTCTGCGACGATCTCCTCGTCGATTTTCGAACCTTCTATATTTCCACCTGATGCTACAGCTTGGTCTACAAGAACACTGCCATGGTTCATCTTAGCGATCATTTCTTTAGTAATGATCACTGGAGCTTTTTTGCCAAAAACCCTCGCGGCGGTAATGACGATGTCACTTCGTGCGCATATACTTGCCAGTTTTTCACGCTGCAATGCAAGCTGCTCTTGAGTTAATGATTTGGCATATCCTTGTGCCGTCTGACCTGTTTCTCCTAAATCAATTTTAATAAATTTAGCACCCAATGACTTAACTTCTTCTTCAACATTGGGACGGGTGTCGAAGGCTTGAACTCGGGCTCCCAAGCGTTTGGCAGTGGCAATCGCTTGCAGTCCAGCCACGCCGACTCCAACAATGAATACCCTCGCAGAGGATAAAGTGCCTGCCGGAGTTATCATCATGGGGAGGATTTTTTTAATGCGCTCGGCGGCTTTAATAACAGCGTAATAGCCTGCGAGATTTGATTGGGAACTTATGGCATCCATTTTTTGAGCTATGGTAGAGCGCGGAATCATTTCCATACTGATAACGCTAATCCCCTTTGCGGCCATAGATTTTAAAAGCTCAGGCTCTGCGAATGGATCGAAAAAACTAATATGAAGGGCCCCAGATTTCATTTGAGAAATCTCTTCAAGTGTTGAATGTCTGACCCGCAATATTATATCGGCGGTGCCCAGAGCTTGAGACCGATCATTTACTTGGGTTGCACCAGCATCAATATAATCATTATTGAGATAATCACTTGCATCACCCAATCCAGCTTCAATCATTACTGACAAGCCGAGACTCGTCAGTTTTTTTACACATTCGGGGACCAAAGCGGCGCGAGATTCCCTTGCGCAAGTTTCCTTGGGGCTGAATAGTTCCATCACCCTTTTAAAATACAATATTTCATTTAGCTATTAAGTAAGAGTAGGATCCATGTTAGATTGATTTATATCTATTATGATGAAAATTCTGTAATGCATCTTTTATCTAACTAATTACATTTTTAAATTAAACTAAAAAAATCAACGGGCTAGTTGTAATCTTCTTAAACATTAACTCACCTTGAGCGCTTGGATGATTAAATAATTGTTCTTGTTCATTGGGTGTGCTATAGGACTATGCAAGAATCTGTTAGATGAGTTGAGATCTTCTTGCAAATCTTTAAATTGAAATGAGAAATATTCAGCTTTGGATCGGGATAGGCGTTGTAGAATGAATTTTACCTTCAAATCGCAGATATTTATCTTTGCGGCGGGATGTCTCTGGGGATGGGTGGAGGCAAAAATAGACTCCGAAGATTATCAAGTCCCCCTTTTAGCTGAAAATAATTCGGCTTCAGTTATAAAAGATAGTGCCTTGCATTGGAAAATTGGAGCCGCTAATGATGCCTTGAAGGCAGGTTTTTCGTCACTTGCATCACGCCTCTATCTTGAATTGATGAGTGAAACCAACCCGAGTTACGAAATACGATCGGAGACAATTTTAAATCTAGTTACAGCGCTTATCAGTGAGGGGCGTTATGATGAAGCACTTCAAATCCTGGAATCTTATCATGATAGAACCGATCCCGCATATCACTTGAGACAGGGCTTATTAGCTTTTCAACGAGGTAATCGAAAAGCAGCTGAAGAAGCAGCGGCTAATATAGCGTATATAGAACTCAGTTTGTCCGATCAGCCCTGGTTTTACCTGTTAAATGGTCTTATTCAGGAAGCGAATGGAAATCAATCGGAGGCTATTGTTTTTTTTGACCAGGCAAGAGACCATAGTATGACGGAAACACAACGGGCACAATTTGAAGCCGTTAGTTATAGAAGCAGACTCGTATCGGGCTTTGCTGATGAAACACTAGTCGCCGATTTGAAGGCTAAACTAAATGCATCAAAAGGTGAACGCGCTGGTTATCAGTTTGCCCGGGCTTATGCTACGGCATTAGAACAAATGGGTCGTAGGGAAGATGGGATTCTTGTCCTTGAAGAGCAGTTAAAATATATATCTGTTGATGAACGTGATCTTGAAGATCAACTCTTACTATTACTTGGTTTAATTGCGGGTGAGAAGAGTGATCGTGGTAAATCCGCTTTCCAAATATTATTGCGTAAAGGAAAAAACCGCGACCTTCAAAAGATAGGGCTCATTTTACTGGCACGCGAAGCTTTGGCGAACACTCCAACAAATAATTTCAAATTAGTACTCGATGATCTTATCGCCCAAACCCTCAATCACCCGCTGTTAGATGAGCTCTACTTTTTCCGCGCGCTCATTTTTCTAGAAAGTAACCGATTTGATTTGGCGGAGAATGATGCGAACTCACTACTCGAACAGTTTCCAGGTTCAGTTTTGAATAACAGCGCTATTAGGCTCCTGGCTTATATCTCCTGGAAACGCGAACCACCACAATATCGAACGACTGCTGACTATTTAAACAAATTGCGTGCCGGACTTTCAGCGGGTCAAGAACGATGGCATTTAACGGTTCTGATGGCTGATTGTTATTATCTTAATCTGGATTATGATAAAGCGGTAGATACTTACAGCTTGGCCATTTCAATGATGCCAAGCGGGGAGGGCGGTGGTAGACTTCTTTTCCAACAGGTGATGGCTTCGATAAAGGCGGGAAGAATAGAAGCTGCTATCGCACTTCTCGATGACGCGAGATCAGTTGAAGGCATCCATCACTTAAATCGATGGAAGGCTGAATGGAATTTGATTAATGAGATGAAATCACAGGGGCAGATTAACAAAGCATTCAGCCGTCTACATAATATATTAGGTGAGTCTGAAACTGTTTTAATCCCACCAGAATTGAAACTTCGTCTTATGTGGTTAGAGGCACAACTCTCCATTGAAGTTCGTCAAGCAGAGGAAACTCCGCTCCTTGCTGACCGCATTTTGAACACCCTAAATGATATACCAGATCATACAATTACTGCTTCCCAGCGGGATCAAATAATAAGCCAGACTCTACTCATTAAAGGTCAAGCCCTTTATATCATTGAACGAGAGGATGAGGGACGAAAAGTTTTCGATGATCTCCGCGAGCAATTCCTGGGCGCTGAACCGACTATACTTTCCTATCTGTTTGAATCGCGTTATTATGCTGCGATTAATCGAATCGTCGATGCACAGCAGCGATTAATCGCAGTTGTCGATCGTTATCCTGAAAGCAAATACGCACCCTTGGCATTGTGGGAAGCAGCTATTTACGCAGAACAGCGCGGATTAAATTCCACCTACCAGGAAGCAGTAGCTATACTCGAACGATTGATTAATGATTACCCCCAGCTCGACTTTATTTACCATGCACGATTGAGGCAGGCGGATATATCACGCAAACTTAATGATTTCGGCACTTCACAACTGATATATGAGGGACTGATAAGTCAATACCCCCAACACCCAGAACGCTCCCGCGCGGAGATTTCATTGGCGGATAGTTTACTCGCACAAAGTAGTCAAAATCCAGCGAGAATTGACGAAGCTCTTGCCATCCTTGAGCGACTGGTGGATTTGCCGAATCTACCCGTTGATCTTGCTGTGGAAGCCGGATTCAAATGGGGTTTCGCTTTATCGCTGCAGAAAAATTATTTGCGATCTCAGGATGTTTATTGGCAGGTCATCACGCGATTTCTAAAGCAAGAACCGAGCTCTTTAGTGTTTAAGGCACAGGGGCGATACTGGTTGTCGCGAAGTATATTTGAGCTTGGCACACTGTTTGAAAAAGAAGAGCGTTATGAAGATGCCCGAGAGATATATAATCTTATTCTTAATTATGAGTTACCGGGATTGACCTTGGCGGAAGCGAAAATCCAAAAATTTTCCTCGATATTATAAAAGACAATTACCACTAGAGGAATTATTAATTTAGCAAGAGTATAGGATTATTATGGAAATTATCGATTATTCATTGATAAAGCAAGGGGGCCTAATCATGTGGCCATTATTAGCGCTGAGTTTACTGGCATTCATTCTTTTTATCGAGCGAACGCTTTACTTACACAAGGGGCAAATTCGTTCCAATGAATTTATCGAAGGGATTAAAAACTTATTACGCAAACGGCGCCTTCTCGAGGCGCTTACAGTGTGTGAAGAAACACCAGGTCCGCTACCTATCATGATGAAAGCCGCACTTCTCAATTACAACCAGGGAGAACCGCGAATGCGAAATTCTATTCAAGCGGCCGCTCTCGTTCAAATACCCTTGCTGGAGAGAAGAATTGGTACAATCGCTGCGATCGCTCGAATTACTCCGCTTCTTGGATTGCTGGGCACTGTTATTGGCATGATTAAAGCATTTTTCAATCTACAAGCCGCAGGTGCGTATGCTCATCAAGGGATTCTAGCGAATGGATTGGGTGAAGCTTTAATCACGACGGCTACAGGGCTGTCCATTGCAATTCTTGCTTATCTTGCCTACCATTTTCTGCACGGTCGTTTGCGTGCACTGGTCCATGATATGGAGTATGTTGGTAATGAGATCATGCAGTTTCTTTTATACGATTTACCTGAAGAGGACATCGAACCTGAATCCGTTAGCGACACCATAGAACCTAATACTTCGAATGATCACTAGCCCACTCAATCTTGACGCTAAAGTTAAGGAACATAATCGGTATTTCGATGCCTTCCCTTTTATCGATTTATGTCTCATCGGATTGTTCATTGCTCTCTTTAATTCAAAATTTATTTTTGCTCCCGGAGTAAATATTGAATTGCCACAAATCATTTCCCAAGAATTAGAAGGAGTTCCTGCAACTTCAGTCCTTACGATGAAAGAAAATGATATGATTATATTTGAAGGACAGATATTTAATTTCGATTCGCTCCAAAAAAGGTTAGTGAATTTTTCAAACGAAGAAGAGAGAACTAATCCTATTCTTCTCGTTAAATTAGATAAGAATGTGAATGTTCAACAGATGATGAAAATACTTGATATCGCTCGCCCCTATTTTTCTCGTGTGCAACTTGCCGCAGATGAAAAAAATCAAGAAGCAGATATCTTTTCTAACGCTACGATCGATAATTAATGAGTAAGGATTCAAATACAGTGAAGGGAAAACCTTGGCGCATAAGTTTAATCGTTCAATTCGCCATCATCATAGGCATTACAATTCATCTATTGGGATTTTTAGCATTCCACGTCCAGGCACCGTCAACTGAGAGCGTGAAATTTTCTGCTCCTTACGTGCAGTATCCCAGTCCGGACGAGATAAAAAGCAATCAGCTTTTACGCGAACAGTCAGAGCTTTACGATTCGGCGCCACTATTCTTGCCCACGTCCTGGAATTACGTGACTAACGTCGAGGTCTTTTCCCTGGAAGTGGACAACGCTTCTTTATTTCCTGCTTATGGGGAAGAATGGACAATAAGTGACGAAATGTTGAAACCCAATATCGGTAATGGGGATTCTACAATTACGCGAGCGCGGGATTCATTGAAATATGAATATTGGGATCTCTTTTCTTCCTTCGGAGAAGAGAAGCAGATTGATATTGGGATGCCCGTGCGCACGGGTTTTGTGGAAGTTTATGATATGCTTGATAATAAAATCGTGCGTAGTGAAACTTTGCGGGACGATATAGATGAACTGCAGGAATTGCCGTTATGGACCCCGCTTGAATTTTTTATTACGATCGATAAGCTGGGTCCCATAGGAGAACCAATGTTACTGAAAGGTTCAGGATCAGAAAAAATAGATGCAATTCTTCGGGACTATATCCTGGAACCCGTTTTTGGGGCCAGGTTGCTACCAGGCTATTATAAAGTTTCTATCGGTCCTTAATAAGTTTACTATACTATTTCAGCTAACACTTTAGGGATAATAGCTCCGCATGACTTAATTGAAAATGGTATTATTCCAGCTAACTAAAGCTTTTTGATGGACAATTGCAGCCGGTGGGAAAGTGGATGCAGGACAGGATCCTTTTCCAAGCAATTGATCAGCCAATGTGAATCTGTCTCAATCTCTTCACAATAATCGAACCAATTATCGTAAACTGATTCTATATATTCCGGAGTATTGTTTAGTTTAAAAAGAAGACTGCTGATATTGCGCCATCTATGCAATGCTCCATATATTCTGAATGGTCTCATTGAAATAAGACTCTCTCGAATGACTTGAGTTCGCCGAGATTTTAAGCGAGAGATTAATATTTCAGGCGTAGCCCAAAGGGTAATTAAATTTATTTTTTTCGCTGCGACGAGGACACTCAGGGCATGGTCTTCCCTGTAATGACGTATCGACCTGAGTCTATAGACGATGTCGTAATGTAAGATTAAATGATCTACTTCAGGTTCGCTATAGATCTCCATATCAATTGCTGTAACCGCCTTCCATCTCGAGGGATGCTCAATATGCAATGTCTCTGAAAATGAAGGTAGATTACCCGCGCGAAACCTGTCGATTAAAGTGGTTTTTCCCGCGCAAGTTGGTCCAGCAATAACTAATAAGTGATCACATTGCATTCGCGCGCTTAAATCCTATATCTGATGGAAGCTAAGCAGATTGGGCGCTAACTTCAATGTGTGAGATTAGATTATCGAGGGTAAAGATTAAACGCTCGATACCCTGGCGGGTGATAGATTCACCGGTTTGATTATTTTTTGCATGCATTAAAAATGAGAACTCAATACTGCGGTCTTCAACTGCTCTATAGGAAGTGGCTTTCCAGGAAACATCAGGAAATAGGGCGAAGAATTGCCCCATCATTTTTCCAATAGCTTTTTTACCTGCATAGCTTCCTGCTTGTGATGAATTGTAAGTAGCATTATCATCGAACATAGGTAAGATCGCATTGAGATTATGCTGGTTTGACCGCTCTACATATTTTCGCGCCAGGATTGTTTGATGTTCCGATCCCTTCATTGCGTGTAATCAAAATAGATTATTAAACAGTCTGCCGCGAGATTATATGATCGTTCAACGATCGGCTGTTGAAGGTGCTTTATTTTTCTACGGCGTGAGTATCGGTTTTCATGATCGTGACTTCGTGATCAAGGTAATCCAACCGTTCCATGAATTTCCAGCCGAGGTGTTCATAGAGATGCTTTTTATCGAAAGTAAAGAGATATAGGATCGGAAAGTTCAGTGTATTTGCTTCTTTCACTGCTCGATTTACTAAGGTTGAACCAATGCCTTGGTTGCGTTGCTGAGCATGAACAAATACACTGGCTAACCAGGGTGATAATTCCTGACGCTCAGGCATATCATGCCAAACCAGGCTCGCCGAGCCCACGGGGCCTAATTCTGAGAGGGCTACAAATGTCAGGGGAATAGTAGCGGGATCAGTTTGTCCACGCAAATTTTCAATTCTCCAGTTTACGGTTTTCTCCGGCCGAAAGTGACCCCATTCTTGATGGTGCCACTGTGCAATAGTTGGAATCAGTTCGGAGTGATTTGCTAAGTAATCGATTTGCATGGTGCTTGATGATTTTAATCAAATAATAATTCATTAAGACTTATCAATACTGTCACATCCCTGTGCATCGTTGGCTATGCCGGTGTGTGTTTGTAAGAAAAGTATTCATTTATTTATATGCTTTTTCGATTGATTGATAAGGGCAGAAGATAGGTCTTGAAAAATAGTTCTTCCCGATCGCAGCTGAATCTTGAGTCATTAATTAAAGCCCTTAGGGCGGAGTGTGAAGAGGGTAACTAGCGTGATGCTGGGCAATTAATGGATGAATACAAGGTTTTCACTGCGGTTACAGATCTCTTGGGGGTCAGATCGGCAAAAAATGGATTCAATTTCAAAATGAGGGGTGTTTGCGACACCGTGTTCTCAGTATTTTTAAACTTTTTTCAATTATTCGTTAAAAATGATTGACTGGTTAACACTAAATCCCAAAATCAACTGCTTCACTCCAATTTCCTCCTATCTATAGGCACCTTTACCTTCTAATGCCCTTGTAGCTCAGCTGGTAGAGCGCGTCCTTGGTAAGGACGAGGTCGGCGGTTCGAGTCCGCTCGAGGGCTCCATTTGATCTCTTTTACTCACATATTAACAACTATAATATTCGTTTAAGCATATGGCTAAGGCAACATTCGAAAGAACAAAACCACACGTAAATGTGGGAACAATCGGGCATGTCGACCACGGCAAAACAACCCTCACTTCGGGCATATTAAAGGTTCAGTCCGAAAAGGGCTTCGCTGAAGTCTTGACCTATGCTGAAATCGCTAAAGGTGGCACCGTCCGTGATGATTCTAAGATTCTGACTATCGCGGTTGCTCATGTTGAATATGAGACCGAAAATCGACACTATGCTCATGTAGACTGTCCAGGTCACGCGGACTTTGTTAAGAACATGATTACTGGTGCCGCGCAGATGGATGGAGCGATATTAGTTGTTAGCGCAGCTGATGGACCTATGCCGCAAACGCGTGAGCATATACTGCTCGCCAGGCAGGTGAATGTGCCGGATCTTGTCGTTTTTCTTAACAAGATCGATATAGTCGACGATGAGGAATTGATCGAATTGGTGGAAATGGAAGTCAGAGATTTACTGAATAAGTATGAATTTGATGGTGACAATATTCCAATTATACGTGGTTCTGCCCTCGCTGCTATGGAAGGTAAGCCCGAAGGCGCAGAAGCCGTCCAACAGCTTATGGAAGCCATTGACACTAATATCTCAGAACCTGTCCGTGAAGTAGATCAACCTTTCCTGATGTCTGTGGAGGACGTATTTTCTATTACTGGACGTGGTACCGTGGCGACTGGCCGTATAGAACGAGGGAAAGTAAAAGTCGGAGAGACGATAGAGATCGTTGGTCTGAAGGAGACCCAGAGCACAGTTTGCACAGGTGTGGAAATGTTCCGTAAGATTCTCGATGAAGGGCAAGCAGGAGACAATGTTGGTATTCTCATGCGTGGATTAGATAAAACTGATGTCGAGCGCGGCCATGTCATCGCTAAACCCGGATCAATTACTCCTCACACTGAAGCTAAAGCTGAAGTCTATGTATTGACTAAGGATGAAGGTGGTCGACACACTCCTTTCTTTAATGGCTATCGCCCACAGTTTTATTTCCGGACGACTGATGTAACAGGAATTTGTACTCTACCAGACGGTGTTGAAATGGTCATGCCAGGTGATAACCTGGGAGTCACTATCAGTTTACAAAAGGAGATTGCAATGGAGAGTGGCCAGCGGTTCGCTATTCGTGAAGGCGGCCGGACGATTGGTGCGGGTCGTGTTACCGAGATTATAAAATAAAAAAATTGCTGCCTATTATCAATAGACGGAAATCCCTACAACCAGAAGAGGTTTTCAATTAACTAATTTACAACTTTTACGGGGAGGACAGTAGCTCAACTGGTAGAGCAACGGTCTCCAAAACCGTAGGTTGGGGGTTCGAGTCCCTCCTGTCCTGCCAGATTAATTATGGTAAATCCATTCCGCAAAGTAAGAATTTTTTTCAGTGAAACGATTCAGGAGTTAAAAAAAGCTTCCTGGCCGTCTCGTTTGGAACTCAGGGATTCCACTGTGGTGGTTATAATTGCAACAATCATCATTGGGATGTATATTACTTTGGCTGATTTTTCCGTATATAATTGGGTTACCTTTTTAACGAAATTAGTTCACCCTGATTTTGGGGTAAATTCCTGACCCTAAAAGTCGCAATTTTTTCATAAATGACTGATACTAAAGAAATTACTGACACCAAGTGGTATGTTATTCAAACCCTTTCGAACAAGGAGCAAGCCGTGAAACGCTACTTTGACCGCTACCTTGTAGGTGAAGAAATGGATGATTATATTAAGGAAGTGCTGATGCCTACGGAGACTATCACGGAGGTTAAAAATGGTAAAAAGTCGCAGAAAGTCCGAAAATTTTATCCTGGTTATGTATTTCTTCATATGCGCCTCTATGATGATGATGGACAAATTTTACAAAACCCATGGTATTTCGTAAACGGTATAGATGGTGTCATTGGCTTTGTAGGCGGCAATCATCCAACACCTTTAAAAGATGCTGAAATAAACCGTATTCTCTCGCAAGTTCAGGAGGCTGATGGCAAAGAGGTGCCTAAGATTAACTATGAAGTTGGTGAAGAAGTAAAAATTACCGACGGCCCCTTCCTTAATCTTAATGGAAATATTGACGAAATCGACCCGGAACGTGGCAAAATAAAGGTATCTGTATCCATATTTGGCCGATTTACCCCCGTGGAGCTCGAATATTGGCAAGTGGAACGATCAAGTGAATAAATAAGTATGTCTAAAAAAATTATCAACGAAGTCCGTCTTCAATTACCGGCTGGAGCAGCAAATCCGGCCCCGCCTGTAGGACCCGCACTCGGTGCTGCCGGTGTCAATATCATGGGCTTTTGCAAGGAGTTTAATGCTAAAACTAAAGATCAAGCAGGTCTCATTCTCCCGGTAGTTATAACTGTTTACGCCGACCGGTCATTTAGCTTCATCCTTAAATCGCCACCTGCAGCGGTGTTGCTGAAAAAAGCAGCCTCAATAGCAAAAGGTTCGGGGACCCCTAATCGAGAGATGGTAGGTAAGGTGACACGTAAACAATTAGCTGAGATTGTACATATAAAAAATAAAGATTTGAATGCGTCAGACGAGGACAGCGCAATTAGCATAATCGCAGGTACTGCCCGCAGTATGGGAATCGAAGTGCTTGACTGATTGTGTATACTATTAATGGTAAATAAATTACAATACTGTGAAAATAGGTAAAAGATATCGCAACGCCCTTGAAGGGAATGATTCCATGAAAAAGCATTCGCTCACTGACGCTGTGGAATTACTCAGCAAGATGCCGAAAACCAAATTCGATGAAACTGTTGAGCTCTCCATCCATCTTGGGGTTGATTCACGTCAGAGTGATCAAATGGTTCGTGGAATTGTTGATTTACCTAATGGTAGTGGAAAAAAAATGCGCGTATTAGTCTTTACTGACGATCCTGAAGCCGCAATTGAAGCAGGGGCTGATTATGCAGGTAAAGATGATATGATTAAAAAAATTCAGGAGGGCTGGCTGGAGTTTGATGTAGCCATCTCTGCTCCTAAAGCGATGAAAGAAGTCAGAACTATTGCCCGTATTCTTGGTCCCAGAGGACTCATGCCGAATCCGAAAAGCGGTACTGTGTCAGATGATATAGGAGGCGCAGTCAAGGCAATCACGCAGGGTGGCCGAGTTGAATATAAAATGGATAAGCAAGCTAATATCGGTGTTGTCGTCGGCAAACGTTCGTTTACCTCAGAACAGATTACCGAAAATATTAACAGTGTTCTAGATTCTTTAGGCCAGGTAAAACCCCAAGGGATTAAAGGTAGATATATATTAAGCGCGACTTTATCGGGCGCGATGAGCCCTGGCATCAAGTTGGAACCTGCAGAATACTCCAAGTATTAATAATTAGTTTCTAGATAATTTTAACACTTTAATTATGAGAGAAGAGAATAAATACCTCGTTGAAGAAGTTGGTACTTACCTCGATAAGTCTGACTATGTTTTTCTGGCTGACTATCATCGTATCACAGTGCTTGAAACTGCTGAGTTAAGAGGTTCGCTCGCTGAACAAGAAGCTGAATTTCATGTCGTAAAGAACAGTGTACTTAATATTGCGGCAAAAGAACGTGAATATATTGACTATGAAGATTGGCTGACAGGCCCGACGGCTCTTGTCTCTGGTGGAAGTAATCCTCCAGGGGTAGCCAAGGTTCTCGAAAAATTCTTTAAAGAAAAGGGAAAAGTAGAAGTTAAGGGTGGTTTTCTTGGAAAGAAAAACTTGCAGCCTGATGAAATCGAGAGACTGGCTAAACTTCCGACCATCGATCTGCTCAAGGCACAGCTCCTATGCTTGCTAAATACTCCTGCTCAGCGTATGGTCACTATTCTTCAAGCAGGACCTAAAAGTCTGCTTAATGTGCTTCAGGCTAAAGCAAATAAAGAGGAATCCGCAGCCTGAGTTGGACTGATAATTACCCCTTAATATTAACTTTTTCGTCTTTCATTAAAATAGAAATAAGGATCAATAGAAATAACAATACCAATTACCTGAGAACAGGTTAGGGGAAATATTCCCTTAAATTTCAACTCAACTAAGTAGTGGTGCTAACCGTTCAAGGAGAATATTATGGCAGAGATAAAAAAAGAAGAAGTCATCGATTGGCTCAGTAGTCAGTCTGTATTAGAAATTGCAGATCTGGTTAAAGAGCTTGAAGATAAATGGGGGGTCAGTGCTGCTGCGCCCGTGGCCGTGGTTGCAGCTGCAACAGGTGTCGCCGATAGTGCATCCGCACAAGAGGAAAAGACCGAATTCGATGTTATCCTCAAATCATTTGGGGGTAATAAAATTGCTGCCATTAAAGAAGTCCGCTCGATTACAGGGCTGGGATTGAAGGAAGCAAAAGACCTGGTGGAAAGTGCACCCAAGCCGGTCAAGGAAGCTGTCGACAAAAATGAGGCTGAGGACATAAAAAAGAAACTCGAAGCTGTAGGTGCCGAAGCCGAGATCAATTAAAAGCTGAGATCAGAAAAAACAATCAACTTTATTTAAGTTTGTTTTAACCGATTCGGGAACTTTGCCGAACTGGATAAATGCCTATTGCCTGTATGTATCTTCGAAATCTAATCAATTATTAATCTATAAAGCTCAATTACCATGTCAGATCGCATTAATTTCGGTAAACTAGTTGAGGTTATAGCACCTCCCAATTTCATCGAGAATCAAATTCAGTCCTTTGATGCTTTTTTACAGAAGCAATTTTCGCCAACCCAGCGTAAGCGCTTAGGATTGGAATCGGTCTTCAGTGAAGTATTTCCAATCGAAAGTTATGATGGTCGCTCCCATCTCCAATATGTTTCGTACAGTCTTTCCGGTCCGAAATTTACTGAATTAGAATGTATACGTGAAGGCGCTACCTATGCGATATCTCTTTACGTGAAATTACGTCTTAAAGAGGAAGATGCGATTAAAGATGAAGAGATCTACATGGGTGAAATGCCGGTGATCACAGAACGCGGGTCGTTCATCATCAATGGTGCTGAGCGCGTCGTCGTCAGCCAACTTCATCGCTCTCCCGGTATTTGTTTTGAAGTGACGCCACACACGAGCGGTAAATTGCTTTACAGTTTTCGCATCATTCCTGATCGCGGAACTTGGCTTGAAACTCAATTTGATAATAATGATCTTCTCTACGTCTACCTCGACCGCCGGCGTCGGCGTCGTAAGTTCCTTATTACAACTCTCTTAAGGGCTATGGGGTACAGCTCCGACTTCGATATCCTCAATCTCTTCTATACCATTGATGAAATAAATCTTAAAAAGGCCTTAAACCAGGAAAACCTAAGTCGACTGGTCTTGGTTGAAGACGTCATCGATACTGAGCGAGCCGTAGTTCTTGCACGGGCATTTGAACCTTTGACCAAGACTATTATCCGCTCTATTGAGAAGAGTGGACTTGCCAGTGTACGCGTGATTGACACTTCTGACGATGAGGGCGCAATAATTCGCTGTTTGAAAAAAGACCCCACCCGCAATGAAGAAGAGGCACTTAAAGATATATACAAAAGGTTGCGACCGGGAGAACCTCCCACAGTAGCCAATGCAAAGGCCCTTTTAAAACGGTTATTTCAAGATCCCAAGCGTTATGATCTCGGACGCGTTGGACGCTATAAATTGAATCAAAAGCTGGGTCTTAACACAGATCTGGAAGTTCGTATCCTTAACATCGAAGATGTTGTCGAGGCTACACGTTATGTCGTACGTCTTAAAAGGGGAGATGGTGTAGTTGATGATATAGACCACTTGGGTAGCCGCCGCGTCCGAACAGTTGGTGAGCTATTAATGAACCAATGCCGGATAGGTCTGGCTCGAACTGAGCGTCTAGTCAAAGAGCGCATGACCCTTTATGATCAAAGCGTGGACTCTATTACTCCACAGAAATTAATTAATCCTAAGGCCCTCAGCACGGTCATCCGCGACTTCTTCGCGCGCAGCCAGCTGAGTCAGTTTATGGATCAGATAAATCCGCTTGCTGAACTCAAGCATAAACGCGCCCTATCAGCTTTGGGACCGGGCGGACTCAATCGTGAGCGAGCGGGATTCGAAGTGCGTGATGTTCATCCCTCCCACTACGGACGTATCTGCCCGGTTGAAACTCCTGAAGGGCCAAATATCGGGCTCATAAACTCATTAAGTACCTATTCAAGAATCAATGAATTTGGATTTATTGAAACACCTTACAGGATCGTTAAAGATGGTCGTGTAACCGACAAAGTAGATTTTTTAACAGCCGATCAGGAAGAAGGTCTGGTCATCGCGCAGGCAAATTGCGAAGTCGATAGTAACGGTAATTTCAAAGGCCATGTCACGGTTCGGAAAGGGGATGATTTTCTCGAAGTAAGCCCTAAAATTGTCAACTACATGGATGTTTCCCCGAAGCAACTGGTTTCGGTATCTGCGGGACTTATTCCTTTTCTTGAGCATGATGATGCCAATCGCGCACTGATGGGTTCAAATATGCAGCGCCAGGGTGTTCCTCTCCTTCGCACCGAAGCCCCTTTTGTGGGAACTGGACTTGAGAAACGCGTAGCTGAAGACTCAAAAACTATTGAAGTAGCTTTAGCCAAAGGTGTTGTTGCGATAGTCAATGCGCACCAAATCGTGACGAGCAAAGATGGTACGCTTCCCCCTCGATTTGAAAATAATCCAAAAAATGATCCTAACGCGGGGATATATGTCTATGACTTGCGTAAATTTATGCGCTCCAATGCAGGCTCTTGTTTCAATCAAAAACCGATCGTCGAGAAAGGTCAGAAAGTAGATGTTGGTGATGTTCTCGCTGACGGTGCCTGTACCGATCAAGGTGAACTTGCGCTCGGGCGTAACGTTCTCGTCGCATTCATGCCGTGGAATGGATATAACTTTGAAGATGCTATTCTCATTAGTGACAAAATGATTAAAGATGATGTTTTTACTTCAATACACATTGAGGAATTTGAAGTAACTGCTCGCGATACTAAATTAGGTCCTGAAGAAATCACGCGCGATATTCCCAATGTTGGTGAAGAGGCGCTTCACAATTTAAATCACGACGGTGTTATTCGCGTTGGCTCTGAGGTAAAGCCAGGTGATATTTTAGTTGGTAAAATCACCCCTAAAAGTGAAACAGAACTAGCACCAGAAGAAAAACTTCTGCGCGCGATCTTCGGTGAGAAGGCAGCTGATGTGAAAGATACTTCATTACTGGTCCCATCTGGTGTGGATGGTATTGTGATGGACATTAAAGTTTCCAGCCGGATTGACGCAGACAAAGAAAAGCTCAGTCCCGCAGATCGCCGCCGCCAAATTAAAAAGATAAACGAGGAATACCGGACACAAACTGACAAATTGCGCGAGGGTTTGACCGAGGCGCTTTCGAACATACTCCTGGGAGAGAAAATTCCTCTCGATGTTACAAATAGTGAAACGGCTGAGATCATTATCCCCGCCAATCGCAAGATAACGAAGACACTGCTTCGCCGTCTTGCCTCAGTCTACAAGACGATTGAGATCGATCCTTCGCCGGTGCGTATCAAGATCATGGAGATCATTGAATCTTATCGGACTAAATTTAAAGATCTTGAAGACGAACGCGAACGCAAGATTGATTCGATTGAAGCGGGTGATGATATCGAATCTGGTGTTATTAAGCAGGTAAAAGTATACGTAGCCACGAAACGAAAAATTCAGGTCGGTGATAAAATGGCCGGTCGGCACGGAAATAAGGGTGTGATTGCCAAGATTGTGCCTGAAGAAGATATGCCCTATCTGCCGGATGGTACACCCATCGAGATATGCCTTAATCCTTTAGGTGTGCCCAGTCGAATGAATGTCGGACAGGTGTTGGAAACACACCTTGGTTGGGCTTGTAAAAAGCTTGGGATTAAAGTCGCGACCCCTGTTTTTGACGGAATTTCTGAAGAACGCATCCGCGAATACCTGGGAGAAGCAGGATTACCCAAGAGTGGAAAAAGTCGACTAACCGACGGTCGATCAGGTGTGCCCTTTGATCAGGAGATTGTCGTCGGTTATATCTACATGTTGAAGCTTAATCATCTAGTGGCTGATAAAATTCACGCGCGTGCGGTCGGTCCCTATAGCCTTATCACCCAGCAACCATTAGGCGGAAAAGCCCAATACGGCGGTCAGCGATTCGGTGAGATGGAGGTGTGGGCACTCGAAGCCTATGGCGCCGCTTATACTTTGCAAGAACTGCTAACGGTAAAATCTGATGATGTCAGTGGCCGGACGAAAATATATGAGAATTTGGTTAAAGGAGACAATAGCTTACAGGCTGGAACACCACAGTCATTTAACGTCCTAATGAAAGAAATGCAGAGTCTGTGTCTGGATGTAAAGTTGGGCAGTGAAGATCCATTCGCACATCAAGAATAAATATTTTAAGAAGGAATACTAAATATGAGTGTACAAGAAGTTAAAGAATTCTTAGGGTTCGAAAAGGATCAGTCATTCGATACCGTTTCTATTTCCGTTGCTTCACCAGACACGATTCGCTCGTGGTCTCGGGGTGAGGTAAAGAATCCTGAAACGATCAACTATAGAACATTTAAACCTGAACCAGGTGGTTTGTTCTGTCAGCGCATTTTTGGCCCCGTCCGCGACTACGAGTGTGCCTGTGGTAAATACAAACGCATTAAGTATAAGAGTGTGATTTGTGACCGCTGTGGTGTTGAAGTGACAGTTTCCCGAGTCCGCCGTGAGCGAATGGGGCATATTGAACTGGCCGTGCCCGTCACGCACATTTGGTTTCTGAAAAGCATGCCCAGCCGCCTCGGCCTTTTGATGGATATGACTGCGCGCAGCCTTGAGCGTGTAATCTATTATGAGAATTATATGGTGACTGATCCTGGGAAAACCCCGCTTGAGCTTAAGCAACTTTTGACTGAGCAGGAGTACCAGCAGGCGGTCGATGAATATGGAGGCGATTCTTTCGAAGCTTTGATGGGGGCGGCAGCGCTTGGTGAAGTCTTAACTAAGATGGACATGAGTATTGTCATAGACGAGTTGTATGAACAGCTGGATAGCACGCGGTCGAAGCAAATTAAAAAGAAACTTTCAAGACGACTGAAAGTGATCCAAGGATTTATCCATTCTAAAACCCGACCTGAATGGATGGTGCTTGGAGCATTACCCGTCATTCCACCAGATTTGCGCCCGCTTGTTCCCTTGGAAGGCGGAAGGTTTGCAACAAGTGATCTCAACGATTTATACCGGCGTGTAATCAATCGCAATAACCGATTAAAGAATCTGCTTCAACTCAAGACCCCGGATGTCATTATCCATAATGAGAAACGCATGTTACAGGAAGCTGTTGATGCGCTTCTAGACAACGGGCGACATGGACGTGCGGTTACGGGTGCGGGCAATCGGCCTCTTAAATCACTCAGTGATATGCTTAAAGGTAAGCAAGGTCGTTTTCGACAGAATCTATTAGGCAAAAGAGTAGATTACAGCGGACGTTCTGTCATTGTGATAGGGCCGGAATTAAAATTAAACCAGTGTGGTCTTCCTAAAAAAATGGCGCTTGTTCTTTACGAACCTTTTATCATCCGCCGATTGAAAGAACTGGGCTTTGTGCACACGGTACGCGGTGCGCGTAAAATGATCGAACAACGTTCTCCCGAGATTTGGGATATACTTGAGGAAGTGACTGAAGGACATCCTGTTCTGCTTAATCGTGCGCCCACCTTGCATCGCCTTTCGATTCAAGCATTTGAACCGACCCTGGTTGAGGGTGATGCGATTCGTCTGCACCCGCTAGTATGTCACGCCTATAATGCGGATTTCGATGGAGATCAGATGGCCGTGCATGTTCCCCTCTCTCTGGAAGCAATTCTTGAGGCCAAAATGCTGATGATGAGCACGCACAATATTTTCTCTCCTTCGAGCGGCGATCCTGTGCTAACTCCCTCTCAGGATGTCGTTTTAGGGGCCTATTATCTTACCTTGGAGCCGAGAAAAGGGGCTCCTAAAGAAGAAAGTCTGCCGCTTATAGCAAACGCACAAGAGGTAGAACTAGCAGAGATAGATGGAGTCTTTAAAAAGCATGATTGGATAAGGTATGTGAATCCGGACTTTGGTAGGGATACCGTTTATGGAAATAAAGACAGTAAAATTATTGTTACTACTGTCGGGCGCGTGCTTTTTAGCCAAATATGGCCGAGCGAAATCGGTTTTATAAATTTTGCAGCCGCGAAATCAATACTCGGTGACCTTATCTCGAACACCTATAAAACCACCGGGCGCCTGAGCACCGTAGAAGTAGTTGATGCTTTAAAAGAACTTGGTTTTGAAATCGCCACAAGCGCCGGGATCTCGATTGGTACTGAGGACATGATCATTCCCGAGGACAAGGAAGAAATTGTCGATCATGCACGCGATCAGGTAAAAGAAGTCGAGAGTCAATACCGCAAAGGAATTATCACTCAGGGTGAACGTTATAATAAGATAATTGATATCTGGACAAGCGCGACAGATGAAATTGCAAAATCTGTTTATGATCGCCTGCAGGACAATATGGGTAAAGATGAAATTAACCCGGTTTACCTGATGATGGATTCGGGAGCGCGAGGTAACCGTCAGCAAGTGCGTCAGCTTTGCGGCACTCGTGGTCTCATGGCGAAACCGTCAGGTGAGATTATTGAACGCCCAATTCTATCTTCATTCCGAGAGGGGCTGACCGTTCTGGAATACTTTATATCCACACACGGAGCGCGAAAAGGGTTGGCCGATACCGCTCTTAAAACAGCTGATGCTGGTTATCTCACACGTAAGCTATGTGATGTGGCGATGGATGTTATTATTACCTGTGATGACGACGGGAACCGGGATGGCATCATGAAGACAGCAATCTATGAAGGTGATGATGAGATCGTCAGTCTTTACGATCGCATCGTCGGTCGTTGTTCCTCTGAAGATATTTTTAATCCTTCCGACGTTGATGAACTCGTCGTTAGAAACGGTGTTTTAATAACCGATGAAATGGGGCATAGGATTGAAGAGTTGGGTATTGAGAGAGTGAGAATTATGAGTCCGCTTACCCATACCCGCCGATCCAGTCTTCCCGGCCAAGCCTACGGCATCAACCCGGCAACTAATTCATTGGTTAATATCGGTACCGCAGTTGGTATTATCGCCGCACAATCGATTGGAGAACCTGGTACTCAGCTTACGATGCGAACCTTCCATATTGGTGGGATTGCCAGTCAGATTTCTAAAAGTAATATAATCCAGGTTCGCAATGCGGGTACTGTTAAATATCGAAGCCTACGCATGGTTCAGGTTAATGAGGGAGTTAATGTAGTCATCAATAAGACAGGCGGAATTATCATTACCGATGATAATGGTCGGGAACTTGAAAATTATAACATCCCTGCCGGTGCGGTAATTTCCGTAGAAGATGGCGGCAGTATTAATGAAAATGACACCCTGGCTCAATGGGATCCACATAATGTACCTATCCTTTCAGAGAAAGGTGGTGTGATTGGTTTCAAAGACATGATACCAGGAGTCACGGTTAAGAGAGAACTCGACCCTGCCACCGGTCAGATAGCCACCGTTGTCATTGAGCATAAAGAAGATTTAAGCCCACAGATCGAGATTTACGATGCCGATGTAAGCGGGGAATCAGGAAAAGCCGCAACGGCACCTAAGAAAGGTAAGCTTTTATCCACATATTCGATACCCACGAGTGCTCAAATTCAGGTTAATGAGAAAGACATTATAACACCTGGTTCTCTTCTCGCTAAAACTCCACGTCAGGCTTCAAAAACTCAGGATATCACGGGTGGTTTGCCACGTGTAGCCGAGCTATTTGAAGCGCGCCGTCCCAAAGAAGCTGCCGAAATGGCCAAAATTGATGGTGTTGTTTCGATGGGGGGGATGGTACGCGGTAAGAAAAAATTAATTGTTACGAATGAGGACTCGGAAATTGCTGAGGAACATCTTATTCCTCATAGCAAGCACATCGTGGTCCAGCTTGGTGACCTTGTATATAAAGGTCAGCACATTACTGAAGGCGCAGCTGATCCACATGAAATTCTTGAAATTCTCGGGCCCAATGCCGTGCAGGAATACCTGATGAGCGAAATCCAAAAAGTCTATCGCTTACAAGGTGTTTCGATTAATGATAAGCACATTGAACTGATTATTAGCCAGATGTTGCGAAAAGTGCGTATCAATGATCCCGGGGACAGTGGATTTTTCTGGGGCGAACAGGTAGAAAAAGAGTCCTTTATGGAGGACAATGAACGTATCATCGATGCGGGTGGTAAACCTGCTGAAGGTGAACCGGTTCTACTGGGAATTACTAAATCTTCGATTGAAACGGAAAGCTTTATTTCCGCTGCTTCTTTCCAGGAGACGACTCGTGTTCTTACCGATGCCGCCACCTTGGGTAAAGTAGATCAACTGAATGGCTTTAAAGAAAACGTGATTATGGGTCATCTCATTCCTGCGGGAACGGGTTTACCCTTATACCGTCGGTTGCGTATCGATTCTTTGGGACCAGAAATACTCGAGAGTGAAACGGTAGAGAAGGAAGAAGCCAGCTGATTTAATCTAAGGGCTTGAAGTATAAAGTTTAAGTTATGGGATTGTTTCTATCCAGGAAGCAAAACCTGAACTATGTTAAATATATTAAAATATGTCTTGATATAAGGAAAAGAAAGAATACCTTTGCTCTTTCTCTATTAAATTAAGCCGATCGACATGCCTACGATCAATCAATTAGTAAAAAACCCACGCAGGATTGCGAAATCCAAGTCAAAATCGCCCGCTTTAAAAGGGAATCCTTTTAGGCGTGGTGTGTGTGTACAGGTCATGACGAGGACCCCCAAAAAGCCGAACTCAGCCATCCGGAAAGTGACGAAAGTGCGATTGACGAATGGTGTGGAAGTTATCGCTTACATTCCTGATGAAGGTCATAATCTACAAGAACACAATATCGTACTCGTACGAGGTGGGCGAATAAAGGATCTTCCCGGAGTTCGTTACCATGTCGTGCGCGGAGCTCTCGATTGCCTGGGAGTGGACAAACGTCGACGCAGTCGCTCCAAGTACGGTGTGAAGCGACCAAAGGCAGCTAATTAATTAACGCGTGATGCGTTTTTTCTGATTCCTGATATATCATGTCTCGTCGACGAAAAGCAGAGAAAAGAACCTTAATACCTGATCCCAGATATAGTAGCACGCTGGTCAGTCATCTCATCAATATTGTGATGCAGGATGGGAAGAAGTCCATCGCTCAGAAGATTGTTTATGGTGCATTTGAAGGCGTTAGTGAAAAATTGGAGAAAGGTGATCCCATAGATTTATTGCTTGGAGCGATGGAAAACGTCCGGCCTAAACTTGAAGTTAAAAGTCGACGAGTAGGAGGTCAAACTTATCAGATTCCAATCGAAGTTACTTTTGAAAGACAACAAAGCTTGGCATTACGTTGGATTCGTGATGCTGCAATTCGTAAAAAAGGCGTTTCGCTGAAACAAGCGCTCGCCCAGGAGATCGTCGACGCTTACAATAATACCGGTACGGTGGTTAAGAAAAAAGAAGATGTTCATCGTATGGCTCAAGCAAATCGCGCTTTTGCCCATTTACGCTGGTAGTGTTATCAGCACTATCCCATACCCCCCATGGATTTAGTCTCAGAGCTTTCTATTGCCAATTCTACCGAGCGTAACTTCCCGCTCGAATATACCCGCAATATCGGTATCGCCGCGCACATTGATGCGGGAAAAACGACGACCACTGAACGTATTCTCTTTTATTCTGGAGTTGTTCACCGCTTGGGTGAAGTCCATGACGGTAATACCATGACCGACTGGATGGAGCAGGAACGCGAGCGTGGTATCACTATTACCTCGGCCGCGATTTCCTGTAACTGGACGACTAAGGGTGGACCCTATGCAGATATCCAGCACCAAATTAATATTATTGATACACCCGGTCATGTTGATTTTACAGCGGAAGTAGAACGGTCCTTACGGGTGCTTGACGGAGCAATAGGCGTCTTTTGTTCCGTGGCCGGTGTGCAACCTCAGTCAGAAACGGTCTGGCGGCAAATGGATAAGTATAAAGTACCCCGTATTGCCTTTGTTAATAAGATGGATCGCACAGGGGCTGACTTTTACAGTTGTGTTGAGGATATACGAACAAAACTTGGCGGCAATGCGCATCCAATATATCTACCAATTGGTGCGGAGGCAGATTTTAAGGGTCTTATCGATTTGGTGAAAATGGAGGCCTTGATCTATGATGCGAGTGACTCAACAGGAATGACTTTTTCTTCTTGTGAAATACCCAAGGAACTAGAGGCGGAATCAGCTAAATTTCGTGAATCACTGATTGAGGCATTAGCTGATTTTGATGATGTAATTGCAGAAAAATATCTCGATGGCAGTGAACTGAGTACTGAAGAGATACAACAAGCAATACGTAAAAGTACTTTAGACTTGAAGCTGCTCCCTGTCATTCCTGGAACTGCTTTTAAGAATAAGGGAGTTCAGATGCTTTTTGATATGGTCATCGATTATTTGCCGAACCCTTTGGATTTACCCCCTGTTGTCGGACACAAGGATGATGACTCAAGCGTCGAGATCAGACCTGATGATAATGGAAAAGTAAGCGCACTCGCTTTCAAGTTGATGACTGATCCTTATGTCGGGAAGCTGGTCTTTATTCGTATCTATGCAGGTACGCTAGCTAAGGGAAGCAGCCAATACAATCCGCGAACAGGCCGAATGGAAAGAATTAGTCGTCTCATGGTCATGAAAGCAGATCACCGGGAAGACATTGATAAGGCCTATAGTGGAGATATCTGTGCGATTATCGGGGCCAAAAACATTATTACCGGAGATACTCTCTGTGATAGAGATGAACAAGTGCGGCTAGAACCTCCGACTTTTCCCGAACCCGTCATATCCATGTCGATTGAGCCCGATAGCAAAGGCGAACAGGAAAAATTATCCATCGCTTTGCAGCGACTCGCGGCAGAAGATCCCACTTTTCAGGTATCCAGCAATCAAGAAACCGGTCAAACAATTATTGCCGGGATGGGGGAACTTCACTTGGAGATTATTCGCGATCGTATCTTCCGTGAATTTAAGGTGGAAGCTGATGCAGGGAAACCACAAATCGCCTACCGGGAAACGATTAAAATCGCATCTGAGGGTGAAGGTAAATTTATACGTCAATCCGGTGGCCGTGGCCAATACGGGCACGCGGTGATAAAACTAGAACCCAATGAAAAAGGAAAAGGCGTTGAGGTAATCAACGAAATAGTGGGGGGTGTTATTCCCAAAGAATTTATCAAACCCACGATTGACGGTATCCATGAAGCGTCTAATAACGGAACGGTCGCAGGCTTTCCAGTAATTGATTGGATAGCGAGAATTGTAGATGGAAGTTTTCATGAAGTTGATTCTAATGAAATGGCATTTAAAATGGCCGGTATTTTTGCCTTTAAGGAAGCGATGAATAAGGCGAAACCCGTTCTCCTCGAGCCGATAATGAAAGTTGAAGTCAGCACGCCCGAGGAATATCAGGGCGATATTATGGGGGATCTTAGTCGCCGTCGCGGTCAAATCCAAGGGATAGAGACAAAAAATAATTTAATGATTATTGTGGCTATTGTGCCCCTTGAAACTATGTTTGGTTATTCCACTGATATGCGATCATTATCGAAAGGTCGTGCATCCTTTTCCATGGAGCCCTCTCATTTTGAGCAGGTACCTGCCAGCCATTTACAGAATATTGTTGAAACCTCAGCACGTAAACCTGCAAGAAAGTAGAGAGTATGGCTAACCAGAGAATACGCATTAAATTAAAAGCTTATGATTATCGAGTCATTGACCAGTCTGCCGCCGATATTGTCGACACCGCAAAGCGGACCGGGGTGCGTATTGCTGGTCCCGTTCCCCTGCCAGTGCGCATTGAAAAAGTAACAGTCAATCGCTCACCCCATGTTAACAAAAAGTCGATGGATCAATTCGAGACTCGCACCCACAAACGTCTGATCGACATTATAGATCCCACGGCGCAGACAGTGGATGAGCTAAAAAAACTTAATCTTCCCGCGGGTGTTGACATTACGATAAACGTCTAACAATATTCCCCCTTTCATTTGATTTATGTGCTAATTTCCTAAAGCTGAAAGCTAAATCCTCTAACGCAGGGCTATTCTAAACGGAGGCTGATCATTAGAATTAAGCTTCCTCCTGCCACTTAGAATTATGATTTATACATTAATTGGTAAAAAAGTTGGTATGACTCAGGTTTATGACGGTGAAAACCGTCTTCTTCCTGTGACTGTGGTTGAAGCTGGACCCTGTTATGTAGCTCAAGTAAAAACGTCCGGTACCGATGGCTATAATGCTATCCAGATTGGTTACGAATCGAAAAGAGCCAATAAAATTACCAAAAGTGAAGCAGGGCACTTTAAAAAGGCTGGTGTTGAAGTAAAAGCCACGCTGCGGGAAGTACGCTGTCATGAATCTACCGAATATAAAGTCGGTGATGTATTAACCGTTTCGGGATTCGAAGAAGGTCAAACAGTAGATATCGTTGGGGTGACTAAGGGCAAAGGTTTTCAAGGAGTAATGAAGCGCTATAATTTTGGGGGTGGCCCTGATTCTCATGGATCTATGACTCACCGTCGAGGCGGGTCTTACGGTCAATCCCAATGGCCAGGTCGTGTCTATAAAGGTAGAAAAATGCCCGGACACATGGGGCATGTTCGCCGAACGGTACAAAATTTACAAGTGGTCCGCATTGTTGAAGATAAAAATGTGCTCCTTATTAAAGGCAGCCTGCCAGGTCCGAATGGAAGTCAGATTTTGATTCGAACGGCTAAAAAAACTAAAACCGCTGCTTAAAGATTTATTTTTCTTACCATGAAATTAGAAGTATATACAAATGACGGCGGGAATAGTAAGAAAAAGGAATTCGCTATTCCCGAACTTGAGGGCGATAAGGGGCTTTATGCACTGAAGCAAATTATACTCGCTTATCAGGCTAATCAGCGGCAGGGATGTGCTTCGACGAAAACGCGGGGTGAAGTTAGAGGCTCGGGTAAAAAACCCCATCGCCAGAAGGGCACCGGTATGGCTCGAGCCGGCAGTCGGCGCTCTCCCATTTGGCGAGGAGGGGGTATTACTTTCGGACCCCGTCCGCGCGATTACAGCCAGCAAATAAATAAAAAAATGAAAGCCCTTGCTTTCCAGCGGGCTGTTTATGATCGGGCGACTGACGGCGATGTTAACGTGATTGAACAAATCGAAATCAGTAAACCTAAAACAAAACTTTTTAACGCGATCATCGGAAAAATAGCACCCCAGGGAAGCGTGCTCGTCGTCGATGATAATTTCAGCGACCCGGCAAAATTAGCTGCGCGCAATATAGAACGCGTTGCAATCACTGAGGCCGATACCGTAAATGCATTCGATTTTACGCAATATGATAAAATTATAATTAGCAGTAAGGGCATCGAGAAAGTGTTATTTCGCGTACAGAAAGAAAAATCATAATGCTCGATACTAATAACATATTGAAGGAAATCATTATTACGGAAAAAGCCACCGCGCTTTCATCGAACGTAAACCAATATACGTTCAATGTTTTTCCTCATGCAACACGCACGAATGTTGCTATGGCGGTTGAGAAGGTCTTTTCCGTAACTGTAACGAAAGTTAATATTTTGAATGTTAAACCCAAGATCAAACGAGACCGCACACGCCACGGAAAGCTGGGTCGTAAAGGGGGGATGAAAAAAGCTATAGTCTCCCTGAAAGAGGGTGATCAACTCGAAGTAATTTAATCTCTTTAAATGTTCACACCATGACGATAATAATTAAAAGACCGTTGACCCCAGGCCAACGCTTTCATGTCGCAAACAAACCCGATCTTGACAGTAAGCGTCCTGAAAAAAGGCTATCGAAGTTCCAAAAAAGGACAGGCGGGCGCAACTCCTATGGGAGAATTACTTCAAGAAGACGTGGTGGCGGGCACGCTCGATTATATCGTAAAATCGATTTTAAACGAGATAAATTAGACATTCCTGCTAAAATCCAATCTTTAGAATATGATCCCAATCGATCAGGCAACATCGCATTGCTTGTCTACGCCGATGGTGAAAAGCGCTACATCCTGGCGCCAAATGAGGTTAAAGTGGGGGACACATTGATAAGCACGAAAACAAAGCCGGTTTTAAATCCCGGAAACAATCTTCCCCTGAAGTTGATTCCACCTGCGACTAAAGTCCACGCCATAGAAATGCAGCCAGGTAAAGGTGCGCAAATCGCACGCTCGGCCGGGACGGCTGCCCAGCTTGTATCAATCGAAGATAATCGTGCTACGTTAAAAATGCCTAGTGGTGAAATTCGAATGATTCACTCAAATTGTAATGCAACCATCGGTGAAGTGGGAAACTCCGATCATAAAATAATTTCGCTTGGAAAAGCGGGCCGAAATCGTTGGAAGGGTCGCCGACCGAGGGTGCGGGGTGTTGCCATGAATCCAGTTGATCACCCCATGGGTGGGGGCGAAGCAAAAACTTCAGGTGGAGGACACCCGGTTTCTCCCTGGGGACAACTTTCCAAGGGTTATCCCACCAGACGTAATAAAGCGTCGGAACGGATGATTCTTATTCGAAGAACAGGACGTAAAGTAAAACATTAATTCTCTTATTCTTATGTCACGATCTATTAAAAAAGGTTTTTTTGTCGATCCCAGTCTCTGGAAAAAAATTGATGCAGCGCAAAAAAGTGTATCACAGAAACCCATCCGGACGTGGTCTCGAAGATCGACCGTAACTCCGGAATTTGTCGGCCTGACCTTCGAGGTGCATAATGGTAAAAACTTTATAGCCGTTCATATTACCGAAAATATGGTGGGTCACAAACTCGGTGAGTTTTCTCCAACCAGAACTTTTAGATCGCATAACCCGCACACTAAGAAAGCTGTATAAGATAATTATTGTCTAAGCCTTTAATTTTATCATGGAAGTCCAAGCGCTAAATAAATACGCCCGTATGTCCCCTAAGAAAGTTCGGGATATTACCCGTGAAATCCAGGGTCGAAAAGCTAACGAAGCTCTGGAGATGCTGGGGTTTATCCCTCGCAAGTCGGCGCGCCTGGTAGCCAAGACTTTGCAGTCTGCTTTAGCTAATGCTGAAAATAATCATAATTTGCTATCCGACACTCTCTTTATACATAGGGCGATTGTGGAAGAGGGACCTTCCCTTGGGCGTTTTAAAGCTGGTGCGCGTGGTTCAGCTAAACCAAGAGAAAAACGGATGAGTCACATTCGGATTGTGCTCTCAGATAGTGAGAATAAATCGTAGGGTATTATTATGGGACAAAAAGTAAATCCAATAGGTTTCCGTTTACAGATTCGACGCGACTGGGAGTCTCGATGGTATGCAGATAAAAAAGAATTTGGCTTGCTTGTGGAAGAGGATTATAAAATCCGTTCCTACTTACATAAGCGATTAAGGCATGCCGCAGTGCCGCGTATTTTTATTGAACGCGCGAGCAACCGTATACGGCTAAAACTTTTTACCGCACGTCCGGGAATTGTTATTGGTCGTAAGGGTCAAGAGCTTGATAAGGTTAAAGAAGACCTGTTCAAAATGCTGAATAAAGAAGTGCTGCTTGATATTCAAGAGGTAAAGAAGCCGGATCTCGTTGCGCAGCTCATGGCCGAGAATGTAGCTTTACAACTGGAAAGACGTATTGCCTTTCGCCGGGCGATGAAAAAATCTGTGCAGACTGCTATGAGCGTCGGTGCTGAAGGTATTCGTATTCAAGTTTCGGGTCGCTTAGGGGGTTCAGATATTGCCCGAACTGAATCCCAACGCGGCGGACGAGTTCCATTACATACTTTACGGGAAAGTATCGATTACGGATTTGCTGAATCGAAAACTGTTTATGGTGTAATCGGAGTAAAATGTTGGATGTGTACTAAACCTGGTGAAAATCCGTTGAACGGGTAGATTAAATAATATGGCTCTTATACCTTCCAGAACAAAATATCGTAAATCCCAACGTGGCCACATGAAGGGTAATGCCAAACGTGGAGATAAACTTGTCTTTGGCGATTTTGGCATTCAAAGCTTATCGACCGGATGGGTGACTTCCGAGCAGATTGAAGCCTCTCGTGTTGCGGTAAATCGTAATTTAAAACGAAGGGGTAAAGTATATATCCGTATTTTCCCGCATAAACCTATTTCGAGTAAACCCGCGGAAACTCGCATGGGTAAAGGCAAGGGCGCAACTTCAGCTTGGGTCGCCATCGTAAAGCCGGGAACCGTTATTTTTGAAGTATCAGGTGCCAACTATAATGCCGCACGTGAAGCCTTGAGCCTTGCCGATGGCAAATTACCTGTGAAATGCCGATTTATCAGCCGTGAAGAACAGGTATAAATTTTAGAACAATGAAAGCTAAAGACATCCGTGAATTGAAAATCTCTGAAATTGAGAAAAAGCGTCGTGACACCAGCGATCAATTACTTCATATGAAACTTCACAAGGAGACGGGACAAGTAGATAGCCCAAGTGAAATCCGCAATTTGCGACGTGAAATAGCTCGCCTCTCGACAATTGCGGGTGAGAAACGAAGAACAGAAGAAAAGAAATAATATTTTATTATCATGGACCCCAAATTAAGGAAAAAAAGAAAAGATATAATCGGTGTCGTTACGAGCCGGTCGGGTGATAAAACAATTAAAGTTACTTATGCCTATAAAACTCCTCACTCCCGCTATACGAAAGAGATCAAACGGGAAACGATTGTCCATACCCACGATGAAAAGAATGAATGTGGAATAGGGGATAAAGTAGAAATAATGGAAACACGACCCTTGAGTAAATTGAAGCGCTGGCGCGTCACGCGAGTTCTTGAAAAATCACCCCAAGCCGCTATTTAAATCGAATTTAATTTCTACCTTTTATTGGATTAATCATGTTACAACTATTGAGCAAACTTGACGTCGCCGACAATACGGGCGCGAAAAGCGCGAGAATGATTCGTCGAATCGGCCAATTAAAGGATACGGCATCCATTGGTGATGTTATTGTCGTTAATATCAAGGAGAGTACCGCTACAGCCACGGTCAAAAAAGGTGAAGTGGTAAGGGCTGTTGTTGTCCGCACTAAAGTACCGATAAGACGTAAGGATGGCAGTTATTTACGCTTCGATAGTAATGCTATTGTTATCTTGGATGCTGCCGGTAATCCCCGCGGCACGCGCATATTTGGACCTGTCGCGCGGGAATTAAGACAGAAAAACTTTATGAAAATTATAAGTCTGGCTCCAGAAGTCTTATAGCATGAAAAAACGAATCAAAGCAGGGGATGAAATAAAGGTTATTGCCGGTAACAATAAAGGCGATCGTGGCAAAGTATTACAGGTCTTTCCTCGCAAAGATCAGATCCTTGTCGAGGGTATCAATATGAAGACACGCCATCAAAAAGCAAATGGTGCCGATGGACAGACGAATCCCGATGGTGGGATTGTGAAGCGCGAGGCTCCATTTCATATCTCTAATGTGATGAAAGTCGAACAAAATGAGGGTGAGCCTCTTCGCGATGAGTCTACTAAAAAAAGTAAGAAGAAAGTTAAAAAGTAATTATGCATATTCTCATTAATCTTTTACTGAAATTATACCCATAATTATCTTGAAACTAGATACATCACCTGAACAATCATGCATTCTTTGCAATATTTACTCATCTTAACTCGAGCTGCGAGGTAAGCGATGCAAAATCCCGAATTAAAAACACAATATTTAGAAGTTGTCGTCCCTGCTATGATGAAGAGCCGGGGCTATAAAAACAAGCACCAGGTTCCATCAGTCGAAAAGATTGTACTAAATTCTGGGATAAGTTCATTACTCGACAGAAATGCGATTGAAGAAACCGCTCGCGAAATGGGTATCCTTGCGGGTCAAAAGCCGATCATTACTAAAGCCCGTAAAAGTATTGCTGACTTTAAGGTACGTGAAGGTATGCCTCTGGGTGTAAAAGTAACTTTGCGTGGTAATCAATTATACGAATTCCTTTATCGACTTATTGGAATTGCCTTACCCGGTATACATGATTTCCGAGGCATCAGCAGTAAATTTGACGGTCATGGTAATTACACTATTGGCATAACCGATATCACTATTTTTCCAGAGATAAATTCAGACACCCTTAAACGCGGTATGGGTATGGATCTAACGATCGTAACGAATACTAACAACGATAGTGAAGGTTATGAATTACTAAAATTGTTGGGTATGCCATTTCGCGATAGTAGCAGTAACTGATTTTATCCCTAACTCGATTATACAATGGCTAAAAAAGGAATGATTGAACGCAATAAGAAGCGCCAGCGCTTGGTGGAAAAATATGCGGTTTTACGTAGTGAACTCAAAAGCGTGTTGACTAATCCCAATACTACTGACGAGGAATTTTATCTGGCTCAGAGAAAGCTTGCGAAGTTGCCGCGTAATTCCAGTAAAATACGTCTGCGTAATCGTTGTGCTGTGACTGGACGTCCTCGTGCATATATGCGTAAATTTAGACTTTCTCGTATCACTTTTAGGGAATTAGCTCTACAGGGGAAAATTCCTGGAGTTACCAAATCATCTTGGTAGTCCTTATTTCCGTTATCTTATTATAACCACTTAGAATTTTTTATACGTCATGGACAGGATCAGCGACTTTTTAACGATCATTCGCAATGCGAATCATGCTCATAAGGAGACATGTTCGGCGCCGTATTCTAAAATGAATAGACATATAGCTGAGATAATGAAGAGCGAAGGCTTTATCCGTAATATTGCGGAGGGAAAAGATGAGAAGGGTCATAAGACGATTGTCATTATAATGAAATATGTCGGCGATAAATCTGCGATAAATAGTATCGAGAGATGGAGTAAACCAGGACGCCGGCTATATTATCAGCACAGTGAAATTCCACGTGTCATGGGAGGACTTGGTATCGGCATCATGACCACATCGAATGGGATTATAAAAGATCGCGAGGCCCGACGGCAAAAAATTGGTGGAGAAATGATCTGTACGCTATGGTAGTGACGAAATATTTTTTATTATGAGTAGAGTTGGCAAATTACCTATTAATCTTCCCGAAAAAGTCTCGGTTTCGGTGGAAAAGAGTTTGGTTAGAGTCGAAGGACCGAAGGGGAAACTGGAAAAAGGATTTAATGCACCGGTAACGATTAAAGTGGATGATAGCGAAGTGACGGTTAGCCAATCGGAAAATAGTCGATTTGCCCAGGCAATGCAGGGGACAGCCAGGTCCATCATCGCGAATATGATTCATGGTGTCACTGAAGGTTACAGTAAGAATATTGAAATTAAAGGTGTCGGTTTTCGCGCTTCAATTGCGGGTAATATACTCAATCTCAATATCGGCTATTCACATCCTATCGATTATACAATTCCTGAAGGTATTAACATAAGTATTACAGATAATACCAAACTCAAAGTTGAGGGAACAGACAAACAGCTCGTCGGTGAAGTGTGTGCCAAACTCAAACGCTATTATCCACCTGAACCCTACAAGGGTAAAGGGATTCACATTGAGGGGCAACATGTCAGACGCAAGGAGGGTAAAACCGTAGCTTAACAGGATAGTGGTTAATATAATATGGACTTATTAAAGAAAAAACAACTGAGGCAGAAACGCATCTGGCGAATCCGTAAAAAAGTTAAAGGTACGGAATCAAGTCCCCGATTATGCGTTCACTTTAGTAACCAGCACATTTATGCCCAAGTGATAAATGACGATGCTGGCAAGACAATGGTCTCGCTCAGTACATTAAATAAAGATTTAAGAACAGATAATTTGTCCAGTAATTTAGAGAGTGCAAAGAAACTCGGACATCTATTTGGAAAGAAAGCCAAAGAGGATGGGGTAACGCGCGTTGTTTTCGACCGCAACGGGCGACTCTACCATGGCGCGATCAAGGCATTTGCCGATGCCGCGCGAGAAGAGGGATTGGAATTTTAATATGAGTAAACAAACACAGATGGACCCACTTAAAGGAACCGACGAAGCTCCCGAGTTTACAGAAAAAGTCGTCCATATTAATCGCTGCGCCAAGGTAGTTAAAGGGGGACGGCGATTCAGCTTTTCTGCCACCGTTGTGGTGGGCGATCAACAAGGTGATGTTGGGGTAGGCTACGGCAAGGCAAAAGAAGTGCCCGAAGCCATAAGAAAGGGAACCGAAAGCGCCTATAAAAACCGAGCTAAAGTTTCTTTAAGGGATGACACCATCCCTCATCGTATAGTTGGTGTCCACGATGGCGGTCGTGTCCTTCTTCGACCAGCGAGTCCCGGGACGGGTATAATCGCTGGTGGCGGTGTAAGGGCTGTCCTCGAAGCGGCTGGGATTAAGGATATACTCTCCAAGTCCTTAGGTTCGAGTAATCATGGTGCTGTAGTGAACGCAACATTCAATGCTTTAAAGCAATTGCGTTCGAAAGAATCGATTAGACAAATACGCAATGCGGATTAACCGTACGCGATTTTTACTTTTTAAAAATAATGCGCTTACATAATTTACCATCTAACGAAGGAGCTTCCCGCCCTAGAAAACGAGTCGGCCGTGGTATAGGTTCAGGTCATGGAAAAACTGCCGGAAGAGGAATGAATGGGCAAAAATCCCGCTCTGGAGGCAGTATCCGGCCTGGATTTGAAGGTGGGCAGATGCCGCTTTATCGAAAGCTTCCAAAACGAGGATTTAATAATAAACAATTTTCTACAAATTATGATGTAGTAAATATAGGTGATCTAGCGAAGATTGAAGACGTTGAAATCATTAATCGTGAGGCTTTGATCAAAGCGGGGTTAATCCGCCGCAATTCCAAATTGATCAAGATCCTTGGTAATGGCGAAACGGAAAAAGCGCTAAAAATAGAAGCAGATAAATTTTCATCCTCCGCGCAAAAGAAGATCGAAGCTGCTGGCGGACAAACCATCACCCCAGATCCCCCAGCGAAGGCTCAGACCAACGATAAGAGCAAAAAGAATGATCCTGCAGATAGTGATTGAGAAATTAAAATTGCGTCATGATATCTGCGTTCACTAATTGCCTGAAGATTCCTGAACTTAGGCAGCGAATCTTATTTTCACTCGGGTTAATCTTTATTGCCCGCATTGGCGCGAATATTCCTTTGCCCGGACTAAATCCTCTCCCCCTCCAGAACTTTTTTGCCGATCAAAGTGCAGCGGGTGGCGGTTCACTGGTTGGTCTTTACAATATGTTTACTGGTGGGGCTTTACTGAAGGGCGCTGTTTGCGCTCTTGGAATCATGCCGTATATCAGCGCGTCCATCATATTC
>Ga0114999_10001039_pt1 | contig 39564 bp, 29 predicted proteins | sample ArcticOcean_MG_C_3_FD_89820 | JGI IMG/M metagenome (GOLD analysis project Ga0114999, IMG submission 89820) | Marine microbial communities from western Arctic Ocean - ArcticOcean_MG_CB8_126 | ecosystem: Environmental > Aquatic > Marine > Oceanic | place: Arctic Ocean: Canada Basin | collected...
ACCAGACACAATAGCAGTTGATGCATCGGTAGAAGCCGCTTCACGGTGAAGGTTCCGTCAGTAGGATCTGTTGATTTGCGGCGACCCCTGTCAGTGTCTGCGCCTGGCCTGACGGCCAGTGCACGATGATGCTGTCTGCCTGACCATGCGAGCCGAGACCAACGTGCAGACGAACATCATTGGATCCCATGTATCCGTAACTGCGCCGAATGTGACGCGTCTGCACCAGTTTTCCCGCAACGATTCGCACCACGGCACCGAGTCCGTCTCGATTGCTCTGGGTTCCCTTTGCCATCAGCGTCAGGAAGTTGTTGGCGGTGCCACCGTCATTGCGCAGCAGAGTGCAGCGCGGCGAGGCGGAATCAGAGACGAAAATGTCGACATCTCCATCATTGTCGATATCGCCAAAAACCGCACCATGACTGACTCGTTCCAGTAACATCCCGGGGCCCGTGATGCGCGTCGTTTCCTCGAATGTTCCGTCTGATCGATTGCGGAAGAGTTGGTTGATCTGCTCGTAAGAGGTTGATGGATCGAAGTCTTTCACATTCGCGTCGAGGTGGCCGTTGGCGACGAAGACATCAAGAAAACCATCATTGTCATAGTCGAGGAACGCAGCCGTCATGCCCAGATAGGGGACACTCTCTGCACCGAGACCGACAGCGAAAGTCACATCACTGAAGAATCCGTCCCCGTCGTTGCGATAGAGCGTGTTTGGCAACCACTGGAATGTGGCCACGATGATATCCATGTCACCATCATTGTCGATGTCACCGACGTCTGCACCCATGGCTGACTCGGCGACCCCTTCCTCATTGTAGGCGACGCCCGCTATCGCACCTGATTCAACGAAGTGTCCCTTGCCGTCGTTGAGGAAGAGAAAGTTTGGATTCTTGTCATTGGCAATGAATAGGTCCTCGTCACCGTCTTGGTCGAGATCGCCGAAGACGGCGGCCAGCTGTTTGCCCTCGGTCGTTGCCAAGCCCGACTCCACGGTGACGTCTGTAAAGCGTAGATCACCGTCGTTGCGGTAGAGGACACCAGATTGTCCAGGGTATGTGTTTGGGCCGCAGTACTCGCGTGCTTCACCCCGAAAACAACGCCGATTGTCCTCTGGGTCGAAGTCCATGTAGTTCGCCACATAGAGATCGAGATCGCCATCGCGGTCGACATCAGCAAAGGCTGCGTGGGCTCCCCAGCCGTCGTCGCCAACCCTTGCCGTGCTGGTGATGTCCGTGAAACTTCCGTCGCCATCATTCTGATAGAACCGATTGGCACCATGATTGGCCACATATAGATCTGGGAAGCCATCGTTGTCCACATCACCGGTTGCCGCCGCCATGCCAAAACCTGGATCACCGGTGCCGCTGGCGGCGGTCACATCCGTGAACGTGCCATCTCCATCGTTGCGAAACAGCGCATTTGTTCCTGTCGGCCCATCATATCCCGGCAGGGCCGCACCATTGAGGATATAGAGGTCGATGAAGCCATCGCGATCGGCGTCGAAGAAGGCGGCACCTGACCCCACGGCCTCTAACATGAACTTCTCCCCGCTGGCGCCGTTGATGTAGCCAAAGTCGATTCCTGCGGACTCGGTGATGTCGACAAACTGTATCTGTGCCGCGGCGGGTGTGATGGCCGTGATAAGTGCAGTCATCACGATGACTACATTCTTCACAGAGAGGACCCGGCGAGGATTTCTCTGGCGATCTGGACGCGATTCAACAGATCTTCACTGTCCGGCTCATGGCGGAGCCCCACCTCGAAAGTCCCCACGGCCGCCTCAACCTGTCGCATACGCATGTAGACGTTGCCCAGAGACCGATAGGCGAGCACGTACGTTGAGTCCGCTCGCAGCGCACGCCGATACAGTCCCATCGCTTCCCGCAACTTGCCCTGGCGTAACTGAATGGTGCCGAGGTTGTGGTAGGACGCTGCGTAGTTAGAGTCTCGCAGGACGGACTGGATATAGCGCCGCCGAGCCTTGTCGGTTTCGCCTCTTTGCGTATGAATGACCGCAAGATCGTGGTAAAGAGTGGCTCTTTCTGGATCTTGCAGGATGGTGATTTCGAGACCATACATCCGTCGTTCCTGATCATCCAATTCTCGGTATCGTTCCAGAAGTCGCTGGCCCTCCTCCCTCTTTCCCATGCGCAGATACGTGTTGCCCAGGTTGAAATGGGAGCGCGCATGTAGTGGATTTTGGCGGATGGCCCCTTCCAGTTCGGTCGCGGCAGCGTCGAAGTCCCGGCGCTTGAAGAACACGAATCCGAGACCATCACGGAAGTCTGCGTTGGTGGGATCGGTGGCAGATGCGTGCCGATAGGCATCTTCGGCGACATCCAGATTTCCACGGCGTATTTCAACCTGGCCCAAGTCACCCCAGGCGCGGCCAAAGTCAGGGTTGGCATCGATTGCGCGCTGATAGGCTTCGACGGCTTCGTCGTAGCGTGCTTCGCGGTAGTGGACCCGACCCAGAATCCGATGCGCTCTTGCCAAAGTTGGATCGTGGGAGAGGGCCGCCTGTAATTCTTGCTCCGCTTCCGGCTGTCGATCTAGCCGAGTGAGAAGAATCGCCAACTCAACCCTGGCCTCACCTAGACTTGGGTTGAGTTTGAGGCACTGCTGGTAGGCCGCGACCGCTTCAATGAGGCGTTCATCTGCGACAAAGGCATTGGCCAACAGCGAATGCAGATGAGCCACCGACGGGGTTCGTTCGATTTGCTCCTGAAAGACCGCGATGGCTTCAGGGTATCGACTGGCCGCCATCAGCTGCTCGGCCCGCTCGATCTCTAGGTAGGCTGGGGGAGTCTCCGATTCCTGCGAACATCCCAGTGCAAACAAGAGGACGATCAGCAGGATAGAACTTTGTATGCGGACGGGTATTGTAGAACAGTCAGAGGTCCCGATCATCCGGTCGTTGGCGAACCTCAGTTCAGGCTCGCATCCTCGGGGATGTAGGACATAGGTGCATACTTGCCTCCGAGCGTGTGCAGTGCATCCTGCCAAAGGCGATCAGGATCTTCACTGAACACGAGGTCCGCTTCTGCAGGTGCCAGGATCCAGGCGCCAAGGGCGATCTCGGCCTCCAGTTGGCCAGGTGCCCATTCGGCATAGCCCAGGAAGAATCTGAGAAATGGGTCTACTGACTCATCAGATGTCCCATGGGCACGCAATGCATCCAGATCACCCCCCGCAAACAGCCCAGGACATATGGTGGTCGCGTCTCCTCCCACATCAGGGACGCGATGCAGGTAGATGAGCGAACTGGGCTCTACTGGACCGCCCTGATAGAACATCTCACTGCGCGTCGCCTCTGCCAGATCAAGACCATCGGTCAGGCTCTCCAGTTCCTCGCTAGGGTAGAGCTTCTCCTGGTCACCCAATGGTCGATTGGTGACGACACCCAGTGTCATCTCGTCGGGCACGTGCTGCAACAGGAGAACGACGGTACGCGTGAACGCCGGATCCTCGAGACCGAGGGATGCGATCAGAAACGTACCGGCTTCGAGCGGGGCTGGCACGGGAGAGGGACCTTTCGTGACTCGCGATATTGAGTGTCAGAATTTTACGGCTTTAGGAAGCTACCCACCCTCAGGATACTGTCAAAGGTCCAGCGTAACGTTTTGCGACGCCTACCAAGTGCGTTCCTTGAGCAGTTCCTGGAGGGCTTGTGCCGACACAGGTAATTCGTCTTTGTGCTGATCCAGCCAGCCTGAGAAGTCGCGCTCGATTTCGTCGGTCCAGCGTGTATCGATCAGGCCGGGTGTGTAGGTACCCTCACCGAGACGCTGCTTACCAAATCTGTCACGGAGGCGGACCAATTCTGACGTCTTGACGACTTGCTCTGCCAGATGAGGTGGAATGAACACGACGCCATCGTGACGTCCGAGTACGACGTCTCCAGGCATGCACGTGGTGCCGCCAATTCGCACAGGGCAGTTGACCCCAGTGAGCATGATGGTGGGCGACGCAAAGCTCGGGTGCGTGCCTCGCACGAAGCTGCAGAAGCCTTCTAACTCGCGAATTCCATCCATGTCCCGCACAGCCGCATCATGTACGACACCATTGCCTGAATTGGTCAGAATTGCCACGGCGAGATTGTCACCGATGACAGGTCCCTGCACAATCTTGCCAAAGACATCGGCAACATATACGTCGCCGGGGACCAACATGTCGATCGGCCAGGATATTTGGTCACCGATACATCCGGCAGCCTCGCCCTTTGAGTCCATGACGGCGCGCAGGGCGGGTTGTCTCGGCATGTACATCGCCGTGAGCGCGCGGCCCACCAGAACCTGATCGGGATGCGTGCATACCCAATCCCCCTCGAAGGCCCATTCATACCCCTTTCCACGCAGGATGCCCCACGCTTCGGTTGTGGTGACTTCACGCATGCGCTCAAGGATTGAATCGGCAACCTGTGGCCGGCCGTCTTCGAATCGGTCACCCGTCCACTCGGGCGTGTATTCGATCAATTCATCAAGGGTCAGATTGAAAGGGCAGAATTTCGTCGTCACAGGGCTGTCTCGCAGTGTCGGTCTCTCAAGGATGACGTAATATCTGTTGCCAACGTGCTCAAGACCATGACTGGGTGCTCCTGCGGCAAAGAGGTCGGGTTTGATCGACGCCGCTCAGGTCGCGACCTTCAGCTATTCAAAGGGACCGACCAGACACGCTAAGAGAAGACTCGATGAAGATCACCGACGTTCGTGCCATCGTCCTGCGACTGCCGGAAGTGACCGATGCCTGTGATGGCACGCAGGATACCTGTCTGATTCGCATTGACACAGATGAGGGAGTGACGGGCTGGGGTGAGGTTGATTCCTGTCCAACTGTTGTACAGGCGGTTATCGAAGCGCCCCTGTCACACCAGATCTGCAATGGGATAGCGAATGCCCTGATAGGGCAGGATCCACTGGCCTTGGAGGTGTGTACACAGCGAATTGACGAGGCGACCAACTACTACGGACGCGTCGGTGCCGGTGCACACGCCGCCGCCGGAATCAACCTGGCCTTGTGGGATATCGCCGGAAAAGCGCATGGACAACCTGTATATCGCCTGCTGGGTGGGCCTGTGCAAACGCGCTTCCGGGCCTACTGTTCGGTATTGTTCGGTGACACACCGGCCGAGACCTATGAGATCGGTCGTCGATTTGCGGATCAAGGATTCACGGCAGTGAAGTTCGGCTGGGGTCCCATGGGACAGAACGAGGCGCAGGATATCGAATTGGTTAGAGAAGCGCGACGTGGTGTGGGCGATGATGTGGACGTGCTGATCGATGCAGGTCAGGTATGGGACTGGAAGACGGCTCTCAAGCGTGCGCAGCAGTTCAGTGAGTTCAGCCCGTTCTGGCTCGAAGAACCGTTGCACCCGCAGGATGTTGCAGGCTATGCAAATCTCACGGCAGAATCACCTCTGCCCATCGCGACAGGCGAGGCAGAGTCACACGTAGAGGACTTCGAACGGCTCATTGTCGAAGGTGGGCTCGATTGGATCCAACCCGATCCCGGCCGTTGTGGCATCTCTAATTTTGTCAACGCTGCTCGCATCGCGCACCGGCATCATCGCAAGGTCGTCAACCACAGCTTTAAGAGTGGGATTACCATCGCCGCGTCTTTGCACGCACTGGCCGCATGTCCCGGCGCTGAAATCTTCGAATTCTGTATGTCGGATTCACCTCTGCGGCATGACCTGACACACGAACGATTCGAGATCGTGGATGGATACGTTCAAGTGCCGGAAGGACCGGGGCTTGGTGTCACCATCAACGATGAAACCATCGCCAGGTACAGAGTGAGCTAACGGTGGGTGAGAGCGACCAGGGCGAGATAGGACCCGTCAAGATCACCGATCTGGCATGGCGCCTGGGCATCGATAAGTCCACAGTTTCCCGGGCGCTCAACAAACGACCCGGTGTGGCAGCAAAGACGCGCGAGAGGATATCGCGTGTGGCGCGCGAGATGGGTTATAGTCCCAACGTGCATGGACAGCAGTTGCGGGGCGGGAAGAGTACGACCCTTGGATTGGTTTTGGGCACAAATGTGGCGAACTTCGAGCCTCACTTCTTTGGACCCTTCACGCTGCAACTGTATCGTGCCGCCGCTGACAGAGGCTACGATCTGCTCATTCTCAGCGATCAACATCATCCAGACGAGAACATTGCTGATGTGATCGCACGCAGGGGGAGCATCGGCAGCATCCTCCTCGGTGAGCAATCGACTCAAGTGCTCGAGGCGATGAGCGGCAGTGGGATTCCGTGTGTTCAACTCGACAACTATGCGCGGGATTTTCCGACAATTGACTTTGTGACGTCCGAGAACCAGTCAGGAAGTCACATGGCGACCCAACACTTGCTCGACCTTGGCCATTGTCACTTGTCTTTCATCGGTGATTCCAACCTCGACTATGGCCCAGGGTCTCCCGCGGGTAAGCAGGGACTCAATCCGCTGTACGAACGGTATACGGGCTTCCGACAAGCCCTTGCCGCTGTAGGACTCAAGGAAATTGTTGCCGATGTGGAGGGCTCTTTCCAGGACTACGTTCGAGAATTGCTGACGCAAGCGAAGCCACCAACAGCGATTGTTGCTGTCTCAGACAGTGCCGCCGCAGACGTGGCCGAGATTGCCCGAGCTGCTGGTATCGAGATTCCGGCCGATCTATCACTGACGGGATTCGATGATGTTGACTCGCGTCTTGTGGAGAGTCTGCAGTTGACGACGATTCATGTGAGCCAGGCGGTGCAGGCTGAGATTGCCATCGACATCATACTGAATCACGATCCAGGTCGGACCGAGAGACTCGAACATCGTGTTGCCACCGACTTGATCGTGCGCACCTCGACAGCCCCCCCAAGCCTCCAGTCGCCGCCCGGCACCGTTCTTCTTACGTGAGAGACGATTCATGAAAATCACAAGTGTCGCTGCAGCTCTGTTGGAACCCTGGCCCTGGGTCCTGATCAAGGTTCGAACCGATGAAGGGCTCGTTGGGATCGGCGAGGCCTACCATGGGGCGGGTGTGCACAACATCGCCGTTGATCCGCGTCTCACCGAGCGCGCTCTGATCGGCCAGGATCCGCGCAATGTGGACAAGCTCTTCCGCGACATGAAGAACTCCATGTCTGCGAGTGGGTTCTATCAGGGCGCTGTGATGAGCGCGATCAGCGGCATTGAGATGGCTCTGTGGGATATCACCGGCCAGGCGCTGGGTACACCGATCTGGCAGCTCCTTGGCGGCGCCTTCAGAGATCAGATTCGTGTATACAATGACTGCAATGAAGGAGACAACGCCGACGATCCATTGTCATGGGCGGCGAAAGCAAAACAGGTCGAGGCGCGTGGATTCGATGCGATCAAATTCGACATCGATCCGCGGCCGACGCAGCGAGATCGCTACAATCGAACGATCCGCAATACGGATATCGCTTTCTTCGTCGATGTGGTGACGGCGATCCGTGAAGCGCTGGACCCCGATACGGATCTGGCGATCGATGCACACTGGCGTTATGCGCCGGCAGACATTCTAAAGGTTGCCTACGCCTTTGAGAAGCTAGATCTGCTGTGGTTGGAAGATCCGATTCCGCCTGAAAACATCGCTGCTCTACGGGAAGTGAAGGTGGCGACGCGAACCCCCATTTGCACAGGGGAGAATCTCTACACAAGGCATGGTTTTCGAGAGCTCGTCGAGCAACAGGCGGCTGACATCATTTCGCCAGATCTGGCCAAGGCGGGGGGATTGGCGGAAGGCAAGCGTATCGCTGACCTGGCAGACTCGTACTACATCCCCCTTGCGCCGCACAACATCTGCAGCCCCATCGGCACGATGGCTTCATGTCACGTATGTGCGGCGACCCCCAATTTCCACGTGCTCGAATTCCATCATCTCGACAATGAATTGTGGAATTCGCTGACCGTGGAACGTGATTTGATTCAGAATGGACGGATCGATCTGCCGCGCGGCCCAGGCCTCGGTGTGCACCTCGACGAGGGTGTGGCACGAGCAGCAACGAAACAAGACGTAGGAGGGTTCTACGCCTAAAGCTCAGGTGTAGTGCAAATAGCGCTCTCGGATCTGGGCGAATGGCTGTCTCTGTCGATTCCATTCCTCGACCAGATCCGCCACGTCGACGCCATCGTCGATGGCTTGTCGGATACGATCTGTACCGGCGAGTTTGTCGAAGTTGTGGATGCCTTCATGACTGGCGCGCCACTCGAAGTCGGCGCTGAGGCGGCGGACGATGGCCAGCGCTTCAAATCCGGCTCGCACAGGTTCGAAGATCTCTTCATTCTGCACGTGTAGCTGAACGCCTCGACATACTTCCCCCGTGTGCTTGCTGAAGGCCGGTCGGAAGGTGACCGGACGCCACGCAGTTCCTGGGATCTGCCGCTCTTCTAGAGCACGACCCACGGCGAAGCCGTCGACAAAGGGGGCTCCGAATTGCTCGAAAGGGCACGTCGTCCCCCTGCCTTCAGAAACATTCGTGCCTTCGAAGAAACACGTTCCAGGATACACGCCAGCCGTGTTCAGAGTCGGCATGTTTGGTGAGGGGGCAACCCATGACAGCCCTGTCTCCGGCCACCGCATCGAGCGGCGCCAGCCCTCAAGATTCACGACATGCAGATCGGCACCAATGCCGAACTGCTCATTGAACAATCTTGCCAATTCGCCGATCGTGAGGCCGTAGCGGATGGGTATCGGATAAAGCCCGACGAAGGAAGCGAAATCGGGATCCAGAACGTTTCCTTCTACCTGCAAACCGCCCATTGGGTTGGGGCGATCGAGTACGACAAAGGGAACTCCTGCTGCAGCACAGGCCTCCATGCCCAGGCTCATCGTATACAGATAGGTGTAGAAGCGCACGCCAACGTCCTGGATGTCGAAGAGCAGCACATCGATCTCGCCGAGTTGCTGTGGTGTTGGCTGCCGACGCTCTCCATACAGCGACGTTGTCGGCACCTGCGTCTGCGCATCGATCGCATCACCGACATGAGCACCATCCTCGGCGTCGCCGCGAATTCCGTGCTCGGGGCCAAAGAGCCGTACCAGCTCGATCTCAGGATGAGCGTGCAGGTTGTCTGCTGTCGCGCGCAACCGACTATCTACTCCCGAGTGATTGGTGATCAAGCCGACACGGCGTCCTCGTACCACGTCGAGTTCAGCGTCGAGGAGTCGTTCACATCCCAGACGCACACTCATTCGGTGGCCCTCTCGACAGGCGGTTGGACGCGGCGCAGGACGAAGGCAATGCCACCCAGAAGGCTGGCGGCGATGCCGGCTGCGTATCCCAGCAGGGACAGGGCGAAGGCCTGGCTCTCGATGATGCCGACGCGACCGAACAACTCTACAAGGACCCCTTCACGAACACCCAACCCACCGATGGAGATCGGTAGAGCGGCGATCACTGCTGCCAGGGGTTGGAAGCCGACGAAATACGGCAGCGTATCCATACTCAAGCCCACCGCGAGACCCGCGGTCCAATAGACGAGAATCCGGCTGAACTGCACGGCCAGAGAAATTACCCAGGCAAGCAGTAGCAACTGCTTCCGCTCTCTGTAGACGAAGACACTCTGTCGTACCTCCGCGAAGATCTGCGCACCGCGCTGCGGAAGGAAACGGTTCGCAAGTCCTTGCAGATAGCTACCCAAACGCCGACTCAGACCGGCGGCGAGCACAACGCTCAGGCCCAACCAGACGGGGCCCAAAATCGTGATCAGACCCACGACCCGCACCTCGGCGATCAGTGCCCACGCTGTGAGTGCCAGCAAACACGTGGAAAAAAGACCGACAAAACGATCCATCACGGTTGCAGCTGCGCCTCCCGTGCTGTTGCCGGTGAGGCGACGGATGTCATAGATGCGCAGAGCGTCGCCACCGATGTTGCCAAGCAGGACATTGTTAAAGAAGACGCCGACCCAGTAGAAGACGATGGCCTGCCTCATGCTGATGGCCAGATCTTGCGCTCGCAGCAGCAGATACCACTGCCCGGCACCAAGGGCATTGCTCAGAACGAAAAAACCTGTGGCGAGGACGAAGAGGCGGATGTCCGCATCATGGACAGCGGCTGCGAAGGTATCGAGGTCAGATTGAACGACCAGATAAGCCAACAGACCACCACTGACGACGAGTTTGAGAATCAGGTTGCGGAATCCGGAGCTACTTGAGGCGTCCGTCTCATCTCCTGTCGTCTCAGTCGTGCTCACCGATTCTCCTGGATCAGGTCATTCGCCCGCCGCTGACGGCGAACGTAATAACGCCACAGGACACTGCCAGCGAAGATCCCCTCGCCATGATCGATGCTACCTTGGGCGAGGCGACGACTCTGGCGTCTGCGTCGTAAGATGTTGAAAGGGTGTGACAAGATCCAGAGCCATCCGATCAGGGGGGCCATCGTCGATTTCCATTGCCCTCGTGATATGTAGGCGGCACTGGCCAACCCGTCCAGAATGGCTCGAACAGGCAGCAGCCATAGGAGACGAGAAAGGGGCAGGTTTTTCAGCAGCGCCACGAGATTGTTGCGATGGTTGAGGTAGACCTTCAGGAATGTGTCAGGCTGCAGTGATTGGGCGGCGTGATGGTACACCGTTGAATCAGGCACTGCCAGCGCGCGCCAGCCGGCGAGGCGCATGCGCCAGCACAGATCAATCTCTTCGAAGTGCATGAAATAGTCGAGATCAAGGGGGCCCACCTGATGAACTGCCTTCATGCGCAGAAGCATGGCCGAACCGCAGGCCCAGAATAGGGGGGCAGGCTGGTCGTATTGCCCCTCGTCCGCTTCCACCACATCAAATACCCGGCCGCGACAGAATGTGAAGCCCAGTGCATCAATATAGCCGCCGGCGGCACCGCTGTAGTCGAAGAGATCTGGTTTTGAAGCAGATCGAAGTTTTGGCTGGCAGACGCCGACGGATTCATCTTCATCCATCGCGTCAAACAGGGGAGGTAACCACCCTTGTGTGACCTGTGTGTCATCATTCAGGAGCAGGGCGAACTCTGTCGTCGTCGCCGCCAGCCCTGCATTGCACGACCCGGTGAAGCCGAGTCGCTTGCTATTGTGAAGTATTTCCAGCTGCGGATGGTTCGCCCGGGCCAACTCCAGTGCCTCGCCTCCACCGCTGTCATCGACGACGATCACACGAGCATGACCTGCCTCGGTATGTTGCTCGAGCGAACCAAGACAGGCGTCGAGTGTCACAGAGCGATAGTGGGGGATGATGACCGTAAGGCGCATCAAGACCCGCCGGTGTCTTCTGCTCCGCTCTGGTTGGTGTCGGCGTTGGCCGTATCGCCAGGCATCGCCGCATTGGCTTCGCGCTTGTCGAGTGAGTTCAGCAACACGCTACGATCCGTGATCGCATCCTGGCTCTCGCCATAGCTGGACATATAGTTCAAGACGGCTTCCAGCGCGTCCTCGGTGCGATTGCCCGCCTGCAAGGTTGCGGCGAGTTCGTGCACCCCATCGTATCGACCAGGTTCCAAGGCAATCGTCTTGCGGTAGACATCTTCTGCCTTATCGATGGCTCGATGATTGTTCAGTAAGATACTGCCGAGGGCCAGGCCGTTTTCATATGTCGCCGAAGGATGCCTGCCGTATCCCTCCGTTAGTTCTACCCCGGCGCGATGCAAAAATTCAACAGCCAGATCTGAGCGCCCCGCATCACGATAGTGTTCCGACGCGGTGTAGAGCCCTTGCCAACCAAGATCTACAGTGTCTTCTGCCCAACGCAACAGATGTGCGAGGTCGTCCAGGCGCTCTTCGTCCTTATAGGCTTCAGCCAATGTCATGACGCAAGCGCGGTAGTTACCCAGCAGACGACTCGTGTTCACGTCTTTGTACACGTCAGGGTCATTGATCGATCGGAAGCGATAGACTTCAAACAGATTGCGTGACAGAGCCTCGATACTCCCTGCGCCCGTCACTTTCTCTGGCAGAAGTTTCATCGTCATCCCCTGCATTTCCAGATAGGGATCGAGTCCGATACGATTTCCGGAAGCGACAGTAATGGCGTAGTGGATCGGACGCTTCCAATTATTCCAGTAGATGATGCCGATGGACATGATGTCCTGAATACGCAATAGATCGTGATTTACCTGCGAAGTAACCTTTGCGTCCAATCCCATCTGAGTGAATTCGTAGGGAGTTTTCGGCTCACGCCAGACACGCTTGTAGAGATCGACGAGTTGCGTGTCGCACAAGGTTGAATCGATGTAGTTGTCTGTTAGTTCCGGTTGCCCGGGGCGCGACATAATGACCTTCGGTTCGCGATCCCGCAGCTGCTTGACATACCAACCTGTATTGAGCAGGCTGAGATTGACGACGCGCACATCTCTGCGAATTCCCTCCACCTCCTGCAAAAACCACAAGGGGAAGGTGTCGTTGTCGCCATTGGTGAACAACAGCGAATTCGGATCGCAGGACTGCAGCAGGTTATAGGCATAGTCATAGGCGATGAAGTCGTCCGTGCGATCCATCTCATGGTAGAGTTTGGCTCCGACGCCAGCTGGCAGCAGCAGTCCAAGGACCGAGATGGTTGCAACGACATTCGTCGACAGACTGAATTTCTGCCGCAGCAGATCAACGAGGGCTGTCCAGCCCAGGCCCATCCACAGGGCCCACGCCAGGAACATGCCGCCAAAGACATAGTGGCGCTCGCGTGGTTGCGGATCAGGCATGTTCAGATACAGAGACAACCCGAGACCCATGACGATGAACATCGTCAGCACCGCAAGAAAACGACGCCAGTCGTGGGTACCCTGCCAGATCATACCACCGAGACCTGCCGCAAGAGGTACCAGGGAGATCGAGATAATGTGGGGTGCATCCTCGGTCGCCCAGCGGAAGGCATGATCCCGCTCCAATAAGGGAAATGGCCATTGCTGGAAGAAATACTTCATCTGCTGGTGCCAAAGCTGATACGTGCGCGATGAACGCTCACTCAGCATCCCCAGCAACTGACTATCGGTGCCGTATTGTTCGCGATTCAAGAACGCCAGGAAGTTGACCAGATTTTCCGGGTTGTTCATGTCGATCCCAGGATCGAGGCCGGATCTGATCAGCAGCGCCAGATAGGTCGAGTAACCGATCGCAAAGACGACCACCGTCCCTACCAGCAGTCCCAGGGCGCGTCGGTCTTTCTGCCACAAGTGGTAGAGGATCGCCGCTGCGGCGATGAGAACCACCGCCTTTAATGGCGCGCCCGTGCCGAGAGTGCCGCGAGCGATCATTGCAGCCAGGCCCGCGCCGACCAGGTATTGAAGGGTTAGCCGGTAGTGTTTGTGGCTGTTCCAGACATAGGTGTAGAACGCGAGTGCTGCAGCGGCGGCGAACAGTGCAATCAGGCGAGCCGATGCAGGATTCTCGGCGAAGGCTGTGAGTACGATCAGACCCTGGATGCCGGCTCCGGCCATGACCAGGATCAGCCGCCGTAGATCTTTGTCACCAAACCAGACGAGAATGATCAAGGCAGGAATCGTGATCAGGCACAGTAAATGCAGGCCGCCACCGAGTCCAAAAAAGTAGGCGATGAAGAATAGCCAGCGATCGTTGCTTGCCCCGTGGTTGGTGCCTTCCCAATAGAAAATCGTCCACATGGCGCCGCAGACGAAGAACAGGGAATACGCATAGACTTCGGCTTCTGTGCCATTGAACCAGAAGGTATAGGACGTGGCCAGGCAAAGGGCCGCTACGGCCGCACCAAGTGCCGCGGCCCAGTCGCGCGAATCACCGAAGCAGCGTAGTGCCTCACCACCCATTGCTCGTCGGGCGAGGGTCACCGCACTGAAGTAGGTGAACAAGACAGCCAGAGCGGACGAGAGCACAGACATGAAGATGACCCGACTCGCCACATCACCGATTGGGACCATCGCGAATATTCGACCGAGCAACACATACAGAGGCGAACCAGGTGGATGCGGTACGCCCAGGATAAAGGAACAACTGATGAATTCGCCCGTGTCCCAGAAAGAGACGGTAGGGGCCATCGTTTTTGTATAGAGACCAAGGGTGACGAGGAAAACCCCGGCGCCGACGGCCCTGTAAAGCTTCAGTGGTGAGAGCATGTGTCCGAATAATCGTGACGAGGACCGGTCGCGGACGAAGAGTTCGCGCTTGGATTCCGGATGGGAGAAAGATCTCTAAATCTAAGGAAGCGAGATACTTGCGGAAAGGAACCGTGCCACTCTAACGCGGGCTCTCGCCGCGGCCAAGCATCAGGGAACGAGCAGGGCCGTACCCCAGCGGCTTGGGTCGGCGTCGAAGGGGGGCGTCCGTCCAATGGACCACGACTGGGCCCCGTGATCGACATCGTGCAAGACGTAGTTGAAGCCGATTCGGTCGAATTCTCGCGGACGATAGCCATTGAGGCCCTCTGCGGGCAGGAAGATCTCCATCGAATAGCTACGCTTCAGTCGTCGCAAACCCACGTTGATCGTGTCTTCCGGGCAAGGTGGGGATTGTTCCCGTGCACGATCGATCGTGGTCTGGCGCCCGATGGGCCCCTTGCCGTCGCGTCCGCTGCCGCCGGGTAGGAAGAAAAAGTGATGACAATAGCGATTGGCCCTGTGCGTGTCTTTCACGTCTCTCGTGTCGATCCACACCTCGAAGCAGTCCGCCTGCCAGAAGGTCTTCGGATCGACCTTAAAGGTTGTCTTCGACTTCACCTCGACGGCCAACCAGAGCCCCTCGTCACCCCAGGTCATCGAAACCGCCCCATAGGGCTCGGCAGCCGTCAACCCAACCAAATCGGGCACGATCTGAGCCTCATCCCAGTCACGCAGATTGCCGTCAATTTTTGGTGGCTCGCGGCGTTCCTGACAGCGGAAGCTGCATCCGAAGAATGCCCGAGGATCGACGGTGATCGAGGCGGCAGCGTGTTTAGCCATCATCCGTCCTGCCCTACGTGCAGGGTTCGCTCTGTATACGGATAAGAGGCGTACGGATAAGAGGCGAGAAGGTTCACGGTCATGCGCTTTTCTTCTTTGGTGTCGCCTGCGGTAGCACCTCACGCAGATAGCGGCCCGTGTGGGAGGACTTGTGACGGGCGACCTTTTCGGGGGTTCCTGTGACCAGGACCAGGCCGCCCTCGGCACCACCTTCAGGACCCAGGTCGATGACGTGATCGGCTGCCTTGATCACATCGAGATTGTGTTCGACGACAACGAGTGTGTTGCCGCTCTCGACCAGACGCTGCATGACCTGAAGGAGTTTCTGGATATCGGCAAAGTGCAGGCCCGTCGTCGGTTCATCCATGATATACACGGTGCGACCTGTGCCCGGACGCGATAATTCCGAAGCCAGCTTCAGTCGCTGTGCTTCGCCACCGGAGAGCGTGGTCGATGATTGCCCCAGCGACATATACCCGAGACCCACATCGTCCATGATCTGCAGTTTGACTTGAATCGCTGGCACCGTGGCAAACAGGGGCAAGGCGCTGGTTACAGTCATATCAAGGACGTCACTGATTGTGAAACCCTTGAACTTCACGCTGAGTACATCGCTCGTGTAGCGGCGTCCGTCGCAGGCATCACACCGAACCCAGACATCGGGTAGGAAGTGCATCTCTACACATTTGACCCCCAGTCCTTCGCAGGCCTCACATCGGCCCCCGGGACGATTGAAGCTGAATCGTCCCGGCGTGAAGCCGCGGACTCGAGCCTCTGGTAGTTTGACGTAGAGTTGGCGGATATGGTCGAACAGGCCCATGACCGTCGCTGGTGTGCTTCGTGGCGAGTGACCGATCGGTGTCTGGTCGATGTTGATGACTTTGTCCACGTGTTCCAAGCCGTGAATCTCGTCGCACTCACCTACTTGTCGACTGGCACCATTCAGCGACACGGCGAGACTCGTGTAGAGGATCTCCTCAACGAGGGAACTCTTACCGGAACCGGACACGCCCGTGACACAGGTGAACAACCCCAGGGGGAAGTCGATGTCGACACCACGCAGATTGTTCTGTCGGGCGCCAACGATGCGCAAAGCACCGGCGGCACTCTTGCGTCGCGTTTCTGGGATCTCGATAGCGAGCTGCCCACGCAGGAAGGCGGTCGTGTGTGATCTCACCTCATCCGGTGAGATCACCTTTGGTTCGCCCTGACCCTCCTGCTGCATCAACTGCGCTGGCGTACCGGACGCGACGATTTCGCCGCCGCCGACGCCCGCACTCGGACCGATGTCGACGATGAAATCGGCCCGCTTGAGGGTGTCTCGGTCGTGCTCGACAACGATGAGTGTGTTGCCCAGGTCACGCAGATCACCAAGGGCGTCGAGAAGGCGGTCATTGTCACGAGGGTGCAAGCCAACGGTTGGTTCATCGAGCAGATAGAGCACACCCGTCAGACCCGATCCGATCTGACCGGCGAGACGAATTCGCTGTGCTTCGCCGCCGGAAAGGGTCGCTGCCCGGCGATCGAGGGTCACATATCCAAGGCCGACGCGATCGAGGAAGCTGAGGCGGGTGCGTACCTCCTGCAGCAATTCACCGGCAATCTCCGCTTCGCGGTCACTCAGCTCAATCTGTGAGAAGAAGTTGAGGCATTCGGAGATGGGTAGGCGTTGAATCTCGACAATCGTCATCTCACGCAGCCGCACAGCGCGGCTGTCTGACTTCAGTCTGCTGCCTTCGCAGGCGGAACACTCGACCTCTCGCAACAGACTCTTGTAGCGCGGTACGTGACGGGCGACTTCGTCGACGGTCGGCAAGACGCCGCCATATCGCACGCTCACACCGAGTTCGGGGACTTCGATCGATCGCTCGGGGGCACCATAGAGCAGCGCCCGACGTGCATCAGCAGATAGCTCGCCGACGGCTGTGTCGAGATCGAACCCAAGCTCCGACGCCACCGTCTGCAGGGTGCGCCCGAAGACGGAGTCGGGTTTGATCTCGTCCCAGACCGACACAGCTCCATCGAGCACTGACAAACGCCGATCAGGAAGCAACAGTTCGCGATCGACACCTTCTCCTGTACCCAAACCTTCGCAGACCGTGCACATGCCGTCGTGATGGTTAAAGGAGAAGGACTGTGGCACAAGGACGCCAAAACTGCGTGCACAGACGGGACAGGAGAAGCGGCGGCTGAAGCGTGTTTCTTCGCCATCATCAGGCCCCCAGACGACGACTTCTGCTCCGGACAGCTCGACGGCGCGTTCGACGGCCTCAGCCAGGCGACCACGCGAGCGGGCGCGAACGGCGAGTCGGTCGACGACGATCTCGACGGTGTGTCGCATACGCTTGTCGAGTTCAATGGTCTCACTCAGTTCGCGTATGTCGCCGTCAATGCGGACCCGGGCGAAACCATCCTGGCGAGCGTGTCGCAGCAGGATCTCGTAGCCCTCATTGCGCTGCGTCTCCATGGGTGCGAGCAACACGATGCGCCGATCCTCAGGCATCGCCAGGATTCGATCGACCATCTGGTCAATCGTCTGCGCCCCTGCAGGGACACCGCACCGGGGACAATGCTGAGTCGCGATGGTCGCGAATAACGCACGCACGTAGTCGTAGACCTCGGTCACCGTGCCAACAGTCGAGCGTGGATTCTTGCTCGGTGCCTTTTGTTCAATGGCAATCGCTGGTGACAGTCCTGTGATGCGTTCGACTTTGGGCTTCTGCATCTGGTCGAGAAACTGGCGCGCATAGGCAGAGAGAGATTCTACATACCGTCGCTGCCCCTCAGCGTAGATCGTATCAAAGGCGAGGGTCGATTTGCCGGAGCCACTGACACCGGATATGACAGTCATCTTGTCGCGAGGAATTCGGATGCTCACATTCTTGAGGTTGTGCATGCGAGCACCGACGACTTCGATTTCTCGAAGTCCCACGTCGCCATTCGAGCTGGCCTTCTGCTTGCGTGGTTGCTTGGGTGTGGCATGCTTGCCGGCGAGCATGTCCTTGAGGATTTGACCCGTGTGCGAGTCATCTATCGTCGCTATCTGTTCGGGTGTGCCACTGGCGATCTCCAACCCCCCTGCAGCACCTCCCTCGGGACCCATGTCGATGACCCAGTCCGCGGTCTTGATGACATCCATGTTGTGCTCGATGACGACGACGGAATTACCGCCATCGGCGAGCCGGTGCAGGATGCCCAGTAGTTTGTCGATATCGGCGAAATGCAATCCTGTCGTCGGTTCGTCGAGCAGATACATGGTACGGCCCGTGCTCTTACGACACAGTTCCTTCGACAATTTCACCCGCTGTGCTTCGCCACCCGAGAGTGTCGGTGCCGGCTGACCCAGTTTGATGTAGCCGAGGCCCACGTCGTGCAGAGTCTGCAGGACGCGATTGATGTGCGGGACATTCTCGAAAAGCTTGAGTCCTTCATCGACCTCGAGGTCAAGCACATCAGAGATGGAGTGATCGCGAAACTTGACCGTCAGTGTCTCGCGGTCAAAGCGCTGGCCATTACACGCTTCACAGGTCACCCATACGTCAGCGAGAAACTCCATTTCAATGAGGGTCGAGCCATTGCCGTCACACGCCTCACAGCGCCCCCCTTTGACATTGAAGCTGAATCGACCCGGTGCATAGCCTCGGAGACGGGATTCGGGCAGTTGAGCGAATAGCTGGCGGACCGGAGTGAACAGATCCGTGTAGGTCGCCGGGTTCGATCGAGGTGTGCGGCCGATGGGACGCTGGTCGATGCGGATGACTTTGTCGAGGCGGTCGATTCCCTCGATGGAATCGTGATCGCCTGGCTCAGTCTGGGCGCGATGAAGATCGTTGTCGAGCTGCTTGAACAGAATGTCATTGACGAGGGAGCTTTTACCCGACCCGGACACACCCGTGACACAGGTGAAGACGCCGAGAGGGATCTGCACGTCGATGTCGCGCAGGTTGTTGTGACGTGCGCCCTTGACGGTCAGCCAGATCTCCTGCGGTTCGCGCCGTTTGGCTGGCACGGCGATCTGATCATGACCCGACAGATATCGGCCTGTCAGCGATGTTTCTTCAGCTGCGACTTCGTCTGGGGTTCCGTGGACGACAATGTGGCCGCCTCGATCTCCAGCGCCGACGCCAAAGTCGACGAGGACATCGGCCTGCCGCATCGTGTCTTCATCATGCTCGACAATGATCACTGTATTACCCACGTCGCGAAGACGACGCAGCGTATCGAGCAAACGCTGGTTGTCACGATGGTGCAGACCAATCGACGGTTCATCGAGGATGTAGAGAACGCCGACGAGACCCGAGCCAATCTGGCTGGCCAGACGGATACGCTGCGACTCGCCACCGGATAGCGTATGTGCCCCCCGGCCGAGGGTCAGGTAACCGAGGCCAATATCATCGAGCAAGTCGAGGCGCCCACGAATTTCTTTGAGCGCATCCTCAGCGATGATCGCCTTTTCATCGGTCAATTCCAGGTCGTGGAAGAAACGTCGACTGTCATCGATCGGGAGCGAGGTCAGTTGCGACAGGTTGTGTCCGTCGATGAGCACGGCGAGCGCCTCACGACGCAGGCGTCCACCGTCACAGGTGCTGCAGCGTTCAGTCCGCACATACTGACTCAGCTCACGGCGCGCCTTGTCATTGCCTTGGTGCAGGCGCTCCTCAATGAAATCAAGGGCCCCTTCGAAGCGGTCTCGATGGGTCCACGTATTGCCGCTCTGATTCGTGTAGTTGAATTCGAGCTTCTTCGTCCCCAGCCCGTGCAGGAAGCCTTTCTTCTGCTTCCCTGTCAGGTCTGACCAGGGCGCATCAAGGGCAAAGCCCAGATGTTCGGCGACCCCCGCATAGAGATGAAAACGCCAGCGATTGCTCTTCACATCACCCAGAGGTTCGACGGCGCCACCCAGGATCGATTGCGATGGATCAGGGACGAGAAGATTCTCGCTCATGATCACTCGTGTTCCGAGACCATTGCAGTCGGGACACATGCCGGTGGGATTGTTGAAGGAGAACATTTGTGGTGTGGGCTCTATAAAGGAAACACCACAGCTGACACAGTCGAAGTTTGCTGATAGAAGACGATCTTCCTCGCCTTCTATCGAGACGATCAGACTGCCTTCTCCCAGACGAAGGGCATTGTCGACGGCTTCCTCGAGGCGGGATTGGAAATCACCGCGCAGGACGAGGCGATCTACGACGATCTCGATCGTGTGACGTGCGTAGCGATCCAGTTCTGGCGTCGTGTCGAGGCTGTAGATTTCACCATCGATACGGGCGCGAAGAAATCCGTCGCGATGCATCTCTTCGAAGAGGTCATGATATTCGCCGCGCCGATTGTCGACGACGGGGGCCAGGATATGCAACTTGCTGTTCGCTGGCAGGGCCGCCACACGGCCGACGATCTGATCGCGCGTCTGCGCACCGATCTGATTGCCACATTCAGTACAATGGGGTGTTCCACAGCGCGCGAAGAGCACACGCAGATAGTCATAGATCTCTGTCACCGTACCCACAGTGGATCGTGGGTTGGCGCCACCCGTCTTCTGCGAGATTGAGATCGTCGGGGCGAGCCCAGCGATCTGATCAACGTCAGGTTTCTCCATCTGTCCGAGAAACTGCCGTGCATACGCAGACAGAGAGGCGACGTAGCGACGCTGCCCCTCCGCATAGAGGGTATCGAATGCCATCGATGACTTGCCCGAACCGGAGACGCCCGTAAAGCAGATCAGCCGATTTTTTGGCAGTTCGAGATCGACGTTCTTGAGATTGTGGACGCGGGCGCCGCGAATGCGGAGGGTGCCGCTTTCCATGAAATCGCCGATGCAGGAAGTTTGGATGGAAGGGAGCGAACACGCCAATCTACTCGAGCGATATGACCCCGGCAAGGCAAAGGGCCGGTATAGATCATCCAAAGGGCAAAAACGTTGACGCCGATGGCACTCCCGGCTATCCTACGGCCGCCTATTCGGAAAAATCACACTGAACAAGAGAACTGCCACTATGATCAAACTGGGTGCCAATACCGTCCTTTTTGGCGGATTCGATCTGGCCACTGCAATGAAGCACATCGCCTGGGCCGGCTATGATGGCGTGGAGTTGTCTGCGATCCCAGGAATGTGTGAGCACCTGGAACTCGACAATTGGCGGAGTCAGGTCGGGGATATCCATGCCCTGCGAGACACCTATGGCCTCGAATTGCTCGCCATGGAGGCAACACGACTCGATGCGGACTGGCTTGCAAAGGCCTTCGAAGCTGCCGCTGAGATCGGGATTCCCGTCATCAACGTTGGACCGGGCGGAACGACGGGCAGTGAGGAGGATTTCGAGCGCCAGACCGACCTGCTGGCGGCGCAGGCAGACAAGGCCCACGAACACGGCGTCACGATGTGTGTGAAGGCGCACGTGGGGGCAAGCATTCACGATACACCGACGACGCTACGGGCGATGGAGAAGATTTCATCGCCTGGTTTTGGTATCGATATGGATCCGAGTCACATCTTCCGCGCTAGTGGCGGCGAGAATCCCGTCGAAGCTCTGGCCGGTGTGATCTCGCGGGTCCGCCATATCCACATCCGTGACTGCCGCGGCGATCTACGCGCGACGGCGGGTCCACCCGGCCCACCGGAGGAGCAGGCCTGTGGTCGCGGCGAGATTGACCTGTTTGGTTATATCCGCGTCTTGCACGAATCGGGTATTGACGTCGCGGTTAACCTCGAAGTGATTGGCGCCCTCGAATACGATCTGGGTCAGGTCACGACCATTGCCGCCGAGAGTCGGGGTTATTTTAACGCCTGTCTTCGAGCCTGCCAGGCCTGATGTCCGTCACGGGGACGAAAGATGGCGAAGGAACTCGTATAGCCATGGAGATAGGTTGAGTCGCCGACCGGGCCGATTTCGCCACCGCAGAACATTCCCGCCAGAGGGACATCTCCGAGAACGGACTGGAACAGGCTACTGTCATGGTGATCCTCACCAAATAGATGACGCCCTCTACCTGTACAGGTGAAGAGCAACGCACCTTCGGGGTCAGTGGAAGGTGCGTCACGATATAGATTCAGGAGCAGATCGAGTTCGTCATGGGCCGATTTCGGATCACGAATATGGAACTGGACGGTCTGTCCCGGTTCGAGATGATCGCCAATTGAAATCGTCCCCTTCTCATGATCGAACTGCAGGACATTGCGAATGAGGAAATCACCCGCTCCGTAATCTGTCTTGAGGCCGGTCGAAGCGACGCCCAGATGTAGTGAGCGCTGGAGGAGTTCCTGGTCCTGTTCTAACAGAGAATGATAGAGTTCGACGAGGACCTCCACGGCGCCACGATCGTCGAGACCTGTCAATTGACACCCGTCGCACTCGGTGATGGTCATTGCCTGACCGACGGGACGGCAGCCCTGGGCGACGACGGTGTCGACGTCGATGTTTCCCTGCAGGGCGATTCCAGCGCAGCCTCCGGAAAGCTGCCGATCACCCATGAACAGGCAATTTTCTCTCAGAACCGACGCCAAACCTCCGATCTTTGCTGACTGCGGATAGGCAAAGTCGAGTCCCATCAACAATGGGCGTGGGTCGAAGGGCACATCTCCCGTCGGGTCGACGAGTAGCAGAAAGTGAGGTGTCGGATCTGGTGCGACGCCAAGGGCCTTGTGCCAATGATCGGGACCGGCATCTGATGTCGGCAGATCTTCCTCCCGCAGGTAAAGGGGCGTGATGTCGACGCCAGGGAGCGATGCGGCCATCACGCTGATGGCAGGCCGATTCTCGACTTCCCGGGCGGCACCGATGATGCCCGTTCCTGTGCAGCCGAGGAAAAGTGCCGGTGCCAGAGCGCCGGCGATGGCGTCAGGGATTCGTCCATAATCGGATTCAAAATGAGGGGTAACAAACAGCATCAATAGATCGGCCGGCGCGTCGAGCCCGGTACGCACATCACGACGTAGTTCAGTCAGCGCATGACCGATATCCTTCTCGTGAGATATGCTGGAGATCCATTTCAAGCAGACAAAGTCGAAATCAACTCATCCCACCACAAGGAGCCCAAGTGACTTCGCGACCCTACATCCTTGCAGAGACCACCTGGCGAGAGGTGTCCGCCACCGACTACAGTGTCGCCGTGCTCCCCTGGGGAGCGACGGAGGCGCACAACTACCATCTGCCATACAACACAGACGTCGTTCAGTGCGACCATATCGCCGCCGAGTCGGCGCGACTAGCATGGGAGCGGGGCGCGCGCGTGATCGTATTGCCCACGGTCCCCTTTGGGGTGAACACGGGGCAGATCGATATCAAACTCGATATCAACATGAATCCGTCGACGCAGCTTGCTGTGCTCGAAGATGTTGTCGATGGGCTGCAGCATCATGGGATCGAGAAGCTCGTCATCCTCAATGGCCATGGGGCCAATGACTTCCGCCAGATGGTTCGCGAACTGTGGACACGCACGGACGTCTTTCTCTGCACCCTCGATTGGTACAAGTGGATCGATGACGCGGTTTTCGAGGACGCCGGCGATCATGCGGGAGAGATGGAAACAAGCCTGATGCAGTATCTGGCGCCGGACCTTGTGAAGCCGCTGGATGAAGCGGGAGATGGTGCCCAGAAGAAATTTCGCATTGCCGCTCTCGCCGAAGGTCGTGCATGGACGCAGCGCGATTGGACACAGGCGACAGCCGATACCGGAGTTGGTGATCCGGCGCCTTCGACAAAGGCGAAAGGGAAGCAGTGTTTTGACCATGTCTCGGCGGAAATTGCCGATTTTTTCATCGAATTGGCCGCTGCCGATGTGAATGATCTATACGAGTAGCGCCAAGTCGTAACCTCGCATATAGGTGTCGCTGAAAACGTATGTGGAGAGAGGACTCGATGCCCGCTATATTGAGCCAGAGAATGGTCGCTTGCTATTCCCATGAGATGGAATGATGACAGACGAAGAATCTGCAGGCAAAGGTAAAAAGGACGACGATTCGGTCGCGCCAGACCCCCAGCCAGGGACACCGTCTGAGGATGAGGGTCGCCGTGACTTTATCAAGAAATTGCCCTATGTGGCGCCGGTGATTCAGACGTTTCTGTTCAGCGAAGGAACGCTGGCCAGTGGCAATCAAAGAGGAAATCAGCGCAACCAGCGTCGTCAGCAGCGGGGTGTGTCACCCGACCCCGGGCAGGGCAACCCACCACCACCACCACCACCATAGAATGATGACGACGATTGACAGTGCGCCACTTTCTTCAGACTCGGATCGAGCGAGGTGGAATCCTTGTCAGGACCAAATGAGTACCCACTTACATCTGGAGTGTCAGTATGAGTCGATTTGAGGGACGCAGCGTTATCGTTACGGGTGGTGCAAAGGGAATCGGAGCGGCGATCTGTCGCGCCTTTGCCGAAGAGGGTGCGAGGGTCATGTGCGCCGATGTGGATGTTGCGGCGGGGGAGGCTCTGGCCTCAGCGCCCACCGGGTGCGGCGAGATTCGCTTTTTTCGATCTGATGTGTCTGAGGCGCAGGACGGCGCCGACCTCGTGGCGGCGACGGTTGCGGCCTTTGGGGGCGTCGACGTGTTGTGCAACAACGTCGGCATTCAGCCTACGGACAGCTATCAACGACTCCATGAGGTGGCCGAGGCTGCCTGGGATCGGATCCTCGACGTGAATCTGAAGAGTTTCTTTCTCGTGAGTCGTGGTTGTATTCCGCATATGTTGAGCGCCGGGGGGGGGGTGATCATCAATACGGCGAGTGTGCAGGGTCTGCAGTCTGCAAAGGGAGTGCCCGCCTATGCGGCGAGCAAGGGCGCGATTCTGTCGCTGACGCGACAGATGGCTCTCGACTACGCCGAGGACGGGATTCGCGTGCTGGCCGTGAACCCTGGCACGATCGATACACCCCTGGTCGATGAAGCACTCGAAGCGATCGGTGGCGACGAACAAGCGATTCGGGTTTCTATGGCGGCGGCGCATCCAATGAATCGAATAGGCCAACCTCGCGAGATTGCAAAGGTCGTCCTCTTCCTGGCCAGCGACGATGCGTCATTCATGACGGGTGAGTCAGTGTGTGTAGACGGTGGCCTTATGGCGCGTGGCGCGTGGGGCTGAGGTATAAGGCCCCTTCGGCCGCACTCAGCTCAGTAGTTCCTTGAGCCGATCGGCGATGACCATCTCGTCGCCTTCTTCTACCGTGTGTAGGCCGAAGCTCAGACTCTCATCATCGACATTGCACCATATAGACGGGGATCCCTCTCGCAGGGCCTCCGCTAACTTGGGTGCGTTGTCCACTATCACACGCAGTCCTGTGACTCTGTCGCCACTGACAGGATCGCAGGTGACCCCCGGCAATTTCTCCACAGCGTTGCGTAGTTTTCTGCCTTGGTGGCTGAGCGTTTCGTCGCGTGCGTCGCGGTCCATCGTCAGCCACTCACGCAGGGCCATGACAACAGCGACGACTTCCTGACGGTCGATTTTCAGGGGGCGACCGATACCTGGAAGCTCGCGGCGCTCGAAGGCGGCGAAGGCGGCGAAGGCGGCGAAGGCGGCGAAGGCGGCGAAGGTGTGGGCGCGTGCTGCATCGATCAGATCGGCACGTCCGCACAGCAGACCGGAAGAGTTCGGTGCATTGAAGTACTTGGCGCCGAAGCCGACCAGATCGGCCGAGCAGGCTGTGGCGCGCATGTGATCAGCGGGATCCACCTGATAGGCTGCATCGGCAATCACGGGTACTCCCGCGCCATGAGCGATCTCGACGACCTGTGCCAGAGGCACGACGGCGTCTGCCTCCGTGCCGAGGACCGGGCACAGGACCGCGGCGGTCTGTGGGCCGATAGCGGCCTGCACATCGTCCGGCGTTACGCGCTCAGGCGTGCCAGCGATGACGAGTTCCACGCCGGCCATACGCGGCGGTACCCAGCAACAAGGCCGAGGCACAGCCAGGTGTGACCAGGGCTGACTCGCAGCCCAACAGGTCGGCGACGACACGGCCTGAACCCGCCAATAGCTGATCCATGTCGACAAAATACCGTTGGGCGATATCCATCGCTTCGCGTACTGAGGCTGCCGGCGACGAGCCGCCGAGCATGGTCATGTTGCCGATGGCGTTGATCACTGGTACAGCACCCATGTCCTGATAGAGATCCTGCGCTGCTTTTGCGATATCATTCATGGTCCGTCACTCCTGTTTGAACCAGCCCTTGGCTGTCGTCGATGAATGTATCTGGTAACATCGGCATCGCTTCGCCATTGTGCCGGGTTCGGAAGTCGACCCACGAGCGCAGTGAACCGGGACGATGACCTGCCAGCTCAGGTGCGAACCATCCGCTCAAAAGGCCGAAGGGGAGGACCGTACTGCGCGGTGCTACCCAGCGACGGTCGGGAAGCTCGATGAGTCGAAGAGGCCGATCTGGATTCAGACCTGCTCGTTCGCGGGCGATTTCGATGGCCGTCGACAGTGTGCCCAACGTATCCGCCAGTCCCTGCTCGATGGCTGCAGAGCCACTCCAGACGCGTCCCTGCGCGACACTGTCTACGTGGGCAATCGACAGCTCGCGCGAATCGGCGACCCGCGCGATGAAGCGCTCATATGTCGACTCAATGGCTGCTTCCACGTGGGCCGCTTCCTCCTGATCAAGGGGGCGATCCGGCAAGGTCACGCCCAGCAGGGGAAGAGGAGCACCGAAGCCGAGATCGGCATGGGCACCCACCTGCACATGATCGGTCTGCACACCCAGTCGTTCCTTCAGGCCGTCATCATAGAGCCAGCCACCGATCACCCCGATACTGCCCGTAATCGTGTGTGGCGATGTGACGATGACGTCGCCTTCCATGGAGATCCAGTATCCACCCGATGCGGCGAGTCGGCCATGCGAAATGATCACCGGTTTGTGTTTCGCCACCTCGGCGACTGCCTCTGACACCCAGTCCGAGGCCAGCACGTCACCGCCGGGCGAATCGACCCGCAATACGACAGCGTCGACGCTCTTGTCGGTGGCCAGGTGATTGAGTTGCTGCGATAGCGAGCGCGCGCGGATGCCCGTATCGAGATCGCAAACACCGAGAGCATAGGCGATGGCGATGGTCGGTGTGTGGCCCCAGACACAATCAACGGGTCGAGCGACCTGCCAACGATCGATGGCACTGTGGGCGCCTTCGGCCCGCAGCATCGCGTCCACGGCAGGCCAACGTGCCAGTGTATCAACGAGCCCCTCCGTCAGAGCTTCCTCCGCTGTGAGCACTCCTGCTCCATCCACGAGAAAATCAAAGGTGTCTTCCGACAGATTACGTGACTTGGCGACATCCTGACGGATGTCAGCATAGGCATCCTGGAGCAGTGCCGTGAGTTGCTGGCGATCTGCTGCGGACATGTCTTGTCGGGTGAATTCTTCGAAGGCCGATTTGAACTCGCCCGTGCGCCACTGCTGCGTGCCGATGCCGAGGCGTTCAAGGGCGTTGGCAAGATACATCCGGCCTGCCACGAGTCCTTCGAGACCGACGAGTCCATAGGGATCGAGGACGATCCGATTAGCGACTGATGCCAGATGATATTTGCGGAGACCGGCGCGATCGATGTAGACGATGATCTTGCGGCCGGACGCACGCACCTCGAGCAGCGCCTGACGAAGTTCCCACGACAGGGCTGGGTCGATACGGAGCCCTGACAGGTCAAGGGCGATACCCATGATCCGTGGATCTTCACGAACTCGATCGAGATCTTCCAACAAATCGAGGTGACTGAGGCCTTCGTCGAGCAATCGATACGAGCGGTGGCGAATAGGCCCCGTCAGCGGCAGATCCACGTAGACGGGTTTTCGAACTCGGGTCAGCGCATCGCCGCGATGCGGTCCAATACGAAGGGCCATGAGTCGCCGTGTGCCCGAATTTCTACTGACTTCCCGCGCCTGCGAGCGCAGACCCAGCTTGCCGAGTTCAAGGCGCAATCCCAGGCTGATACTGTGACCGTCAAGAAATCGGCCACTTACATGGACGCCTTCCATGGCGAGCAGGTCAGCACCGAAACTCCAGAAACGTTCATCGCCAGCTGCATCACTCGACCGTGCACCTTCACCAAACAAGGTGAGTCTCTCGTCCGCCCATGGACGGTAGCCGACATCGGCGGCGACCTCCCGGCCTTTGCCGCCCGTCGCCTGGGTCAAGGTGGAGGCAAGGGACAACTGTGGCGACGGTCGATAGACAACGCCGGCGATCCAGAGTCCCGGTGGGGTTTGGCCGCGAGCCGACGACCAGCCGCGTCCTATGCCGACGGCGAGATCGTCACCACCCAGGCCGACGACGAGTCGTGCCTCGCTCAGATTGGCAAGACCGGGCCCGCGTCGATGCAGGACGCCAGCGCCGATATGGGGTAGAGCAGCAAACCATCCCCAGTCGGAACGAACCGCGCGTCGATCTCCTGCGGAGGCGAAGGTGGCACTCGCCTCTGGCGCGGGCAGCAAGGCGAGGGTTGCTGGGTTGACGAACCCCGACAGACCTCCGGGGTGAACCCCTGGGGGGGTGAGGAGAAACTCCGTGCGTGCCGCATAAGATGTGAACTGCGCAGCAGACTCGAAGGCACCACCGTGAACACAGAGCACGCCGATCACGAGTAGGGCACGATTGCCTGGGGGTCCATAGCGAGCGAGCTTATTGAATACTGATATCATCTAACGACACATGACCAGAGAGGAAGTGAGTTGGATACGACACCACGATTGCCGGATGAGCATCTGGCCAAGGCGCGGGAACTGGCCGTAGCGCAGCGCAGCGACAAAAAGTGCAAGATCTGCTACAGTCGAGGCTATCAGGGCACCGACCAGAACAACATGCTTGTATTGTGTACGAAATGCGTCGATGTGGACGCAGTGGGCAAAGCGTGGCGCGAGTATGTTGGCGAGACGCCTGCCCTCAGCGAATTGTATGGTGACTATTTCGACGAGGAAGAAACGCCAGAGGAAGAAACGCCTGACGACGATTCCTGAACCACCTTCTCACGAAGCGTCGTCGATCAAAGCGGACATGTCACCCTTGCCCTGACGCAAGATCTGAATTTCGTCATCGATCAGCGACACGACTGTCGATGGCTGAACAGGCAGGATTCCACACTCAAGGATCATATCGACCTGGGGGCCAAGTTCGCGTTCCAGATCTACGGGATCGGTGAGGACCTCTTCCTCTGAGCGGTTGGCGCTCGTACTCAGCAAGGGGCGCCCGAGTTGCTGCACTAGGGCGGCCGTCACGGGGTGGTCTGGTATCCTGACACCCACCGTCTTCTGTTTGCTGCGCAAGACGCGAGGCGTCTCCTTGGTCGCGGGCAGAATAAATGTGAATGGTCCGGGGAGCAGTCGCTTCAACAACCGAAAGGCAAACTTGCTGACGTGCGCGTAGATGCTGATGTCGGCGACATCGGCACAGACAAAGGACATCGGCTTCTTCGCGTCGCGTCCTTTGATGCGCTGGATCCGCTCGATGGCATTCTTGCTCTTAATGTCGCAACCGATTCCGTAGATCGTGTCCGTGGGATAGACGATCACGCCCCCCGCCTCGAGGGCCTCTGCGGCCCGGTGTATCAGCCGACCTCTCAGATGCTGAGGATCAACGGTGAGTGTCGTACTCATAACAGGCTATCTCTTTCCGCCGAGGCGCTCGACCCACGCAGCCACGACAGCGTCCACCATCGCTTGCCCATGATCCGCATTCGCACTCCAACTACTCTCCTCCTCATTCTCATGACAATACCAGGGTGCGTTCTCATCGAGTTTCGACTGATCGACCAGTTCTGGTCGCGTCGCCAGAAGGAAGGACGTTTCATTGTATCCGGCATGGTCACCACCGGCGGGGGGCGAGGCAGCAGGTAGGATCATCGGTTCGACCTGAATCCGTCCCCACGCGGCTTCGTCCTTGAATTTGGCGTCTGCCCACCATCCTCGTGGGTAGCCTTTCTCGAGCATGCCTTCGAAGGACAACTCTGCCGCCGCCTTGGAGAAGGATTGCGCTAACGGTGCGCCCATGCCTTGATGCATGATGATGACGACGATTCGCTGAAAACCCATCTCTATGAAATTGTGCAGAATGGACTTTACTAACCCTCCGAAGGCATCATAGTTGGGATCGATCGTCCCATCATCGGGTCCCCCGAGGGCATATCCCGTCGGGCCATAGTCGAAAGAAGGGGCAATGACGACATCCATCGCGGCAGCTATGCGGTCACAGATTTCTTCGACGATGATCGTGTCATGACCGATCGCCATGTGTGGGCCGTGGGTCTCGATGCAGCCTGCCGGGACGAGCAAGGGATAGCCAGCTTGCACAGCATGGCGAAGTTGATCTGGATGAATGTGCTTCAGGTGCATTGGGTTTCTCCTTAAGTCCTTACGTCCTTGGGTCGCTCAATATAGAGTTCCAATCAGACGGGCCCAACGGCTGTCCAGGCTCGCCCCAAACAAATCGAGGAAAAACGCTTCGTGCATACCGTCATTGGAACGGCTGGTCACATCGACCACGGAAAAACGCAGTTGGTGCGGGCTCTGACGGGCGTCGACACGGATCGTACCCGCCAGGAGCGCGAACGGGGTATCACCATCGAACTCGGTTTTGCGCACTTCGATGATGACACGACGATTATCGATGTGCCCGGGCATGAGCGGTTCGTCAAGACGATGGTCGCTGGCGTCAGTACGATCGACCTGGCCCTGCTGGTGATCGCTGCGGACGACGGCGTGATGCCGCAGACGCGAGAACATCTCGATGTGCTGCAGATTCTCGGAATCGAGCGTGGCATCGTGGCCCTCAACAAGGTGGACCTTGTCGATGACGAGTGGCTCGAACTGGTGGAAGAGGACGTTCGCGGCGTACTGCACGGAACCTTTCTCGAGTCCGCAGCGATCATGCGCGTTTCGGCATTGCAGAACCAGGGGATCGACGAACTGTCGACTCGCATGCGTTCGCTGCTTGCCGAAACTGGTGAGGCGACCCGGAAGGACAGACCCTTTCGGCTACCCGTCGATCGAGCATTCTCCATTCACGGATTCGGTATTGTCGCCACGGGCACGGCGATCAGCGGTCAATTGAGCAGTGGCAGCGAACTCGAACAACTACCAGCCGGTCGACGGTTGCGTGTCCGCGGATTGCAGTCACACGGAGAGGATGTTGACACGATCGCCGCTGGTGCGCGGGTAGCGATCAATCTTGCCGGCGTCGACGCGGATCAGATCGAACGTGGTGATGTGCTGGCGATCCCAGAGAGCCTGCAAGCGACGTCGATGCTTGACGTCGACCTGAGATTGTTGGCATCGGCGCCCAAGGCACTCGAGCAACGCACTCGAGTCCGTGTCCATATCGGTACCGTCGAGGCCCTTGGTCGTGTTGTACTACTACGCGAACCCACTCTTGCTGCAGGAGAGCGCACGGTGGCGCAGATCCGTCTGGAGAGGCCTGTCGCCGCTGCTCACGGAGATCGTTTCGTCGTGCGTCGTTATTCGCCGGCTGTGACCATCGGTGGTGGCGTCGTTCTCGACCCTGCACCCGAAAAGCACCGTGAAGGGGAGTCTGATGCAGCTGCCGCCTTAGAGGGGCTGCGCGACGTTCCCCAGGCAGAGGCCCTGATTGCATGGGTCCGTCATCGTCGTCGTCACGTGCCGCGTCTACAGGACGCGGCGGCTGCTTTTGGCATGGATGCTGATCCTCTCCTGGCGGCGGCAGGAGAGGCGCTGACGACCTTCGACGATCACGGCCTCCGCCATCTGGTGACGACGGACCTGTGGGAGGCGGATAGGGCGCTGATCGTCGACATGCTGACTCGGTATCATCGGGCCACGCCGCAGGAAGCGGGTATGGCGCGCTCTGCCCTGATTCGAGAATTGAGCATGGGTTCAAGTGAGCCTCTGTTCGAGGCGCTGTTGGGTCGGTTGGCAGCGGACGGGATCGTCGCCCGAGAAGGGGCCGCCCTGCGACTCACGACGCACAAGATCAGCTTGCGTCCCGGGGACGAACGCCTCGCCGATCAAATCGAGCACGAGCTGACGACTGGCGGATTCTCCGAGCCACCCGATGCCGAGGGTCTCGCCGCAAGGTTGGGGATCGATATGGGGCAAATACTCGACCTGCTACGTGCCATGGACCGCCTCGGGCGCATTGTTTTCCTCGACGCGACGCTGTTCATCAGCACTTCGCAGATGGCACAGGCGCGCCGATGTCTCGAAGAGCAGCTTGCGTCGGCAGACCAGATCAGTGTGTCAGATTTTCGCCAGGCTCTCGAGACGAATCGGCGATACGCACTGGCCTTGCTCAACTACTTCGATGCCGAGGGATGGACCGTCAAGGGCGATGGGGGACACAGATCGCTGGCGCGGTGAATGGATCAAGAACAAAAAACGGCGGACCGTCATCGAAAGTTGACGGCCCGCCGTGATACTTCAAGAAAAAAATCTCGACTAGAATTTATAGTACGCCGTCACACGAGCCTGAATGTTCGGATCTGGTCCATCAGGCAATTGGATGTGGACGTTGGGAATGATGTGCAGGCCTTTCTCAACAGTCCAGTCATACCCGGCAAGGACGAACATCTCGCTTGTATCGGCGTCATCGTTGCTCACCAGATCGAATCGACCGAAGGCGCGATGATCGCCCATTGGCAGTGAAGCGAAGATCGATGCGCCTGTGATCGTTTCATCATCGCCGCCGGTATCCGCTTCACTGTTGATGCGGATAAAGGGTTCGACGCCCAAGCGCAGGCCGCCGCTCTGAATTCCGGCGAAACCCTTGGCTGTCAGTCTGTTCTGATCGGCGGGGCGTAGATCGAGATCTGCATAGACCTCCAGGACCAGTGCGTCAGAGGGACGCGTCGACAGAGATCCGTAGAATTTCTTGCCGTTGTCTGTTTCCGGACGTTGTCCGGGGCCATTGCCGACCATGACGTGATAGTCGAGGGCGCCGGCGGCACCTGTCAGGCCAACTCCTACATCAGCTGACGAGCCGATTCCATTCAGGTCGAGGATCGTCTTCTCCACCGATCGGTAGCCCCAGTAGGACTCGGAGATACCCCACGTCGGCGTGCCTGAGAGGCCCAGATACAGGGAGCCACCCAAGGCACCCTTCCACTTCAGGTAGCCGTGTTTCACGAAGGGGACCATTTTTTCGGTCTTGCCGAATCCAGCGTCGTTCGCTTCCAGGCGAAAACGCACATCGAAGCGCTCTGACACATTCTGATTGTAGGTCAGATACAGACGACGCATGCGGAAGGCGTTTTGCTTCTCCGGAGTCTGACCAGGATCGGTGTCATCAGCAGAAGCAACGTAGTAGTAGTCCGCATAGCCCACACCGCCGATCTTCCCAACGTCTGCATCGCTCGGGCGGATGCCGATGAGAGTCAAAGCGATGACGATAGAGAGGGTGAATCGAAGGAGCATGCGCACATTCTCACGGTTGGGATGAAGTGGCGGTGACAAGAAGACATTGGCATAAAGTGGTGACATTCTCGTGTCGAGGGACGATTGTGCGACGAGCACGCAGGCGAGACGCTCTGAAACGCCTGCGCCTTGTCACACAATCGTAACGGCCCTGGCATCCATGTGTGATCAATTTCGGCCATCTTTCAATGGAGGAGAGCCCCACTTTTTTGAAACCTAAACTACGAGCAAGGTTGAGATTCTCGCTACCACAAAACGAAGCTGGACTGGCGCAATGGAGGGGGGCGGCCCATTTTTTCCCCTGACGTAAACTCCCACGAAGAGAGAGCCTCGCATGGAGAATCCGAAGCCCACGGCTGCCATCGTCGGTTGTGGTGACATCGCCCATTACCACGTTGGTGGTTACCAACTGGCTGATGTTGAGGTCGTTGCTTTCGTCGATCCACTGGCGGCAGCACGCGAGCAGTTCATCGAGGAATACGGCGGGGGAGCAGGCTTTGCGAGCCTCGAAGAGATGTTTGCCGCCGGCACAACGCCCGCGCTGATAAGTGTCTGTGCCTGGCATCTACTGCACGCACCACTCACGGTCGCTGCCGCCCAGCCAGGCGTGAAAGGGGTCATCTGCGAGAAACCGATGGCCGTGGGTCTGGGTGAAGCAGATCGGATGATCGCCGCCTGTGATGCGGCAGGGGTGAAACTGGCCATCAGTCACCAACGACGCTTCACTCTCGGTTGGGAAAAGGGTCGAGAACTGATCGCGTCAGGTCACATCGGTGATCCACAATTTGCTGTCACAAAGTTGCAGCAGGGACTGCTCAATTGCGGCACGCATGCCATCGATGGTGTGCGTTTTGTCCTGGGTGATCCGCCTCCTGCGTGGGTCATGGGGGCCGTCGAACGCAAGACGGCGCGCCACGAGCGGGACACGCCCATCGAAGACGGTTGCCTGGGCCTCGTACATTTCGACAACGGCGTACAGATGATGGTTGAAAGTGACCTCGATCTGGAGGGGGCGACGGTAGGAAGATTCCAGATTCGTGGTACCGAGGGCATGATGGAAGTCAGTGAGACAAACTGTCGTACGCTGACCAGTGCTGGCTGGACTGACCACGATCTGGGCCTGCCGCGAGAGCAGATCGATGTTATCGGAGGGCAAGCGAATGGTCGTCAGACCAAAGAGCTACTCGCCTGGATAAATGGCAAAGCCGACACGCACCGCTGCTCTGCGCAATCGGCACGGGTCACCGTCGAGATCATGATGGCGTTGCTTGAGTCTGCCCGTCAGAATGGCGTTGTCCATCTGCCGTTGACCGAGAGCGGCTATCCCTTGCAGCTGATGATCGACGAAGGGAAGCTGCCGTCGCACGACCAGGATGAGCAATATGACATTCGCGCCTTCCTTCTGCGGGAAGACATCGACGAGGCAGCCTATACAGAATTGCGAGCGCAGGGCATGGGACACCACGGCATCATGCGCACTCTCTGGGAGCGACGCCAAAATGCTTCCTGATGAGATCTACTGATCAGTCAGGGGCGGCGTTCGGATCTATCTCGCGTGGATTGGGACTGTAGAGGGGGCTGTTCTCGCGCTTATCGGATGCCATCTGTGACCATAGATGCTCAAGGGCATGTTGGTTCCAGTCAAAGAAATGATCATCGCCGATCATCCCGGCCAAACCATCCCGTTCCATAACCTTCCACACATCATTCTTCACGCGCGTCACATAGATACCGACCCCTCCGGCGCGCAGATCTTCGACGAGTCGGCGCAACGTTTCCACGCCCGTTGCATCGATGCGATTGATCCCGCCCGCGTCGAGTACGATGTGACGTAATTCGGGCAGTCGGACAAGGGCTTCCAATACCCGATCTTCGAAGTAGGCAGCCGCACCGTAATAAAGTCGCGCGTCGAAGCGGATGACGGCGATGTGTGGATCGAGTTGCAGGCCGTGGGCATCCGCGTCGACAAGGGCGCCGTCTTCATGACGGGCGAGGTAGGCAACATGCGGTCGCATCGTCCGTCGCAGAAAGTGTCCCAGAGACAGTACGACCCCCGTCACAATTCCCCAGTGCAACTGCGGCGCAAAGGCAAGGGTGACCAGAAATGTCACAATAGCGATCCCTCCATCTGCGCGCGATACCTGCCAGGCACGACGAACGGCGGTTATGCGCACAAGGCTTAACACGGCCAATATGATGACAATGGCCAGCGTCGCCTGTGGCAGGTAGTAGAAGAGGGGCGTCAGATACAACAGGGTCAGCATGACGATGACACTCGCCACGACAGACGAGAGGCCGCTGGCGGCGCCGGCGCCGAAATTGATCGCGGATCGAGAGAACGAGCCTGAGACGGCGTAACTATTGAAGACCCCACCGACAAGATTCGCCATGCCCTGGCCGATGAGCTCCTGATTGATATCGATGTGTTGCTTGGTGCGCGTGGCGATCGTGCGGGCGATGGACATCGCTTCCATGAGTCCGATCAGCGTCAACACTAAGGCACCCGGCAGCAACTGCCACATGAGTGCTGCATCGATATTGGGAATGGAAAGGGATGGCAGACCTCTGGGGATGTGGCCGACGATGGCGCCCTGATAGCCGATGAGCCAGGCGAGGATCGTCGTGATGGCGACGGCGATCATTACACGAATGTGTCGTTGCCGCAAACCGAGCATGATCGCCAGTGCCACAGCAGCCATCCCAAGTGTCTGCCACTCCACACCTCCCAGGGCACGTTGCATCTCAACTGCCAGCGACGCGAGCAAGATGGATTCGTTACCCCGCTCGACACCGAGGATCGAGTGCAATTGCGAGCCGGCGATGATGAGAGCCGCAGCATTGCTGAAGCCGACGACAACGGGGGTTGAGAGCAGATTAACAAGGATCCCGAGGCGCAGCAGCCCGAGGCCGACCCGCAAGACACCTACGAGCAGGGCGAGCAGGATCGAGGCATGCACGAATGCTTCCGGTGTCTGCAGGGCTAGTGCACCTACCGTGGCGGCACTGATCAACGAGGCCATCGCGACGGGGCCTGTCGCCAACTGCCGCGACGAACCCCAGAGTGCGGCGACAACGGGTGGCAGGAAGGCGGCGTACAGACCATAGACAGCTGGCAATCCGGCCAGCCGTGCGTAGGCCATCGCCTGGGGCACGAGAACGGTCGCAACCGTCACGCCGGCAATCAGGTCTCGGCGGATCTCGTCACGGCCGAGTCTGGGAAGCCAGGTGAGAAATGGGAACAGTCGTTGGATCAAGATGTGTATCGGCCGCTACGAGAAACCCGTGTCATGGGAGGGCGGAGCACCAATTGCATCGGCGTCCACTCTCGGGGCGCTTACCCTCCACTGTAAGAAGCGGGGCGATCGCCACACCAGCAAGCGGTGACGTCGATGGGGACGTGTGTCCTGATCAAGCGGGCTCTATGACAAACCAGGTCAAGCCTCGGGCTGGGACAAAGATTTGTAAGGTCACGCTGTCATCCCGATCAAGAGCAAAGGTGTGGCTCTCGCCTTCCGCTTTGCGGATCCGCGCTGTGCCACGAAGGCCCGTGTAGTAGAGGGGGAGTCGCCAGGAGCGCTCGACGTCGATATCGAGAGGATTGAACACCATGGCGAGTCCGCGAATCTCACCATAGGGGTCTACGTGCAGATAGCCGTCGAGATCACGCGCGTCAGGGCGGCGTATGTGAATGAGATCAGCCTCGAGGATCTGCCGATACCGTCGATAGAAGTCGACCCATCGTTTGACGACGACGCGCGTTTCTTCACTGTCATACAAACGAGGACCACGATAGCAGGCTTGTACACCGGCGCCAAAGTTCTGCGCCAGGTGGGCCTCATAGGCTTCCAAGTGCTCACACAAAGGTTCCAACGTAGCCGCCTCGCCGCCGCCATGGTATTCAACGAGGGGGACGAACATCCAACCCATGCTCGGCGTCTTCTCCCAAGTGCCATCGTAGATGTTTTGTCGTCCGAGCATGAGTTGTTGTGCTCGGGGCAGTGACCAGTTTACCTCGCGATAGCCCATGCCATTCTTGTTGGAGCCCGACAGGAAGTACCAATCAGGCACATTCAGGTAGATGCCGCGTTCACGGCACCATTGGTAGAAATCGGTGATCGTACGCCATTGGGTCCACTGCGAGTCCGACAATCCGTGGTGACCGGGGTGTGCCTGCGAGGCACAGACATCACCCGGATAGGAGCCGTCGTGCTCGAGGATATTCAATCCCGTGTGTTCGTACAGGTTGCGCAGTTTGTCGAAATACTCATGACCCCAGTGGCTACCCAGGCACGGTGAATTGCCGAAGGCGCCATGGCCGCGTTCGCCACTGGCGGCATCGATGATGTCATCCTCAACACTGACGGCGCGACTCGCCAGCAGGGAATATCCACCCAACTCGATCCCTCTGGCATGAGCGTAATCGGCCAACTCGCGCAGCTGATCCAGATACTTCGGGTCCGTGCACTCCGCATCGAAACCGGAGCCGAAGGTGAGGATGACCATCTCAAATCCCACGTCCGCACACTGGTCGATGGCGGCCTTCACCGACGCCGGGTCGGCATGGCGCACGTGCATGAGGATCGGGTTCTCCGTCGTCCACGGGGCCACGACGCGATAGAAACGTCGCAGAGCTAATCCGCGGCGTTCCCGCTCCGTACTGTCCGGGCACACGAGAAAGGTGCGAAAACTGGTCAACGTCTCGGCAGCAGCAAGTTCGACGTCGGGGCCCATTGGCGGGCTCGTCTCCAGCAGCAGGGGCGATTGCAGTTGGTAGTTGACCTGCGACGTGTAGCGCGGATCGGGCAGCCAATTTGTCGTGACATCCGCACTGGCTGCCGTCATGCCGTGAAAGGCGTAGTCACTTTCAACGTGTAGCGTCGGATAGGGCCATCCCTTCTGGCCTTCGACGCAACTTTCGTAGTCGACGACAGCGAGAACTTCGACACAGAATCGATCAATTTGAACCGGGCCATCAGAGACGTTGGTGATCTCCAACCATTTCACCAGCACGGGGACGCCGTCATACATTTCGTAGTGAACGGTGACTTCCAGCGGCGACGTCGAAGTTCCGTAACGCATGGACAGCCGCACCCCCTCAGCTGGCCAGGGCAGATCTGCATGGTGTCGACCGCGACGCCACGGGAAGGGGGCCTCCGTGTTACCTGATTCGACACTGATCAACTGAAGCGCAGCTGGCGGTGAGGTCATCTGCTCCACCCACTCGCGGCGTAGGTAACCGTATTCCGGTTGACCCTCGAGACCACCCACGTCGAGTTCGGTGCCATCGACGCTTACACGGGCCTCAGCGGAGACGCCACGCAGGATCGCTTGATCCGTCAGGAGATTGTCGAAGGCAACGGTGGCGCCATTTGGTGCCAGGCTGAAGGCCCGTCGGATCAGCCCATTATTCAGACTGACCGTCGCGGCTCCATCGACACTGCGATCAAGGGATGTTTTGCGAGTCACTGATTCGACCAACCAGTCGCCTTCGATGGGCGTCGTGTCTTCTGTGGGCAACCCGCAGAGGAAGGTGTCAACGTCTTTCACGCGATGGGCTCCAATACCTACGTTGTGGGGCGAAACCAATATCAACGTTGTGAGGGCGAAAGAATTGGATAAGGGCAAATGAAGAAAGTCGTCATCGAGGGTGAGGGGAAGGCTGGCGTCATCGACGTCACAGATCCGCTCGCGAAGGAAGATTGGGTCGTCGTGAAGGTTCACGCGGCCCCCATGTGCACGGAGTACAAGGGATTTCTTGATGGGCACCCGTCAACGACGTTGGGCCATGAGGCTGCGGGGGAGGTCGTTGACGTCGCCCAACCAGGCAAGGTTGCCGTCGGTGATCGCGTCGTGGTCATGCCCGGCTATCCATGTGGTATATGCCGATTGTGTCTCAGCGGCGAGTACATCCACTGTGAGCAGATGGCCGATGTGGGTGCCTTCACCAAGGGTGGCGAAGGAAAGGCAACGATGGCGCAGTATCTGCTGAAACCGGATTGGCTGCTGCCGAGGGTTGCGGACTCGATCTCCTTCGATCACGGATCACTCGCTTGCTGCGGTCTGGGGCCTTCCTTTGGCGCTTTGAATCGCATGGAAGTGGATGCCTTTGATACGCTGCTGATCACCGGCTTGGGACCTGTCGGACTCGGTGGGGTGATCAACGGTGTGTACCGTGGTGCAAGAGTCATCGCCGTAGACTCACAAGCCTGGCGGGCACAGCGTGCTCTGGATCTTGGTGCAGAGGTGGCGTTAGCGCCCACTGTAGATACACTGGAGACGATTCGTGACCTCACCGATGGACAAGGTGTGGACAAG
>Ga0114999_10001040_pt1 | contig 39548 bp, 40 predicted proteins | sample ArcticOcean_MG_C_3_FD_89820 | JGI IMG/M metagenome (GOLD analysis project Ga0114999, IMG submission 89820) | Marine microbial communities from western Arctic Ocean - ArcticOcean_MG_CB8_126 | ecosystem: Environmental > Aquatic > Marine > Oceanic | place: Arctic Ocean: Canada Basin | collected...
AAAAAGGCAGACGATATCATGTTGATACCAATTTAAAAAAATTAGCAAAAAAATTAGAAGGGCATGATCTTAGTCAGGACGAATTAAAAAGTTCTGAATTAAATCGAGACACATGGCACAGTGATTATGGTGACCACGACCATGAATTCAATACGCCAGACGCAGACTATGGTCATCCAAACTCCCCTGATTTGGACAACCTATCAGACGAAGACAAGAAAAAAATAAGAAATGGAGATGCAGCGACTCCTTATGCATTTGGGGCAGCAGGAGCCGTATCTCACGGAGCAATAAAAACAGCTTTAAAAGACCTTAAGTTAGGAACTGGCTTGGGAGTTCTAGGAGATCATCGGGGAACCTTTACAGACAGAGAGGGAGTTGAACACGAAACTGAACTACATCCATCTCAAGGAACAATCCATCGTGGTCATTATGCAATTGTGTCAAAAAACACATCCCCCCAATGGACAAACACCGAAGAACGAATAAAAGCATTTGATGATCTTCATGAAAAATTAAAAATCTTAGAAGGGGACGAGCATTTTACTTGGAAGGTCACAGAATTCGTGAATAAAGACGAAGGTAGCGCCATAACAGTATTTGGACCAAGCAGTACAAAGCAGTTGACCGAATTAGTTCATGGGACAAAAAAATGGGATGAGGACTCGGCTAGCCTTAAAAAAGGAAGTAGCCCGCTAGTTAGAAAGATGTGTGTAGATAAAGGTTGTAAAACACCTAAATTCGAATCAGTGCATGTTGAAGGCACTGGAGCAGTACATATTCCACATATTAAAAATAAAGTTAAATATAAAGAAGTTGAAACAATAGGCGGCCTTGACATTTCTTCTGTGGAGAAAGAAGAAGAGGTTTTGCAGCCAGTTACTAATACGGCAAAATACATTATACAATTTAAAAAATGCTTCACCCCAAATGAGGTTTTAAAGTTAAAGATTTATAAACTCAAAACTAGTGGTGATTATACGAATCAGAAAGCTTTTAACGCCATGGCAGAACGGGCTGCCGTAGGAGAAGCTGAGTGGACAGATTTAAAGTCTGTAGGTAACGCCAAAGAAAGTTCTGGGTCTGCGTTTATTTTTACGCACTGGCATAAATTAAGCGACAGTCAAAAAAAATGCATGAAACTCCTTACCAATGCTCATTTAAATTTAATGAGAAAACATGGTGAGAATTTTAAAAGCCTTACCGGGGAACACCATGAAAATACCCACTCAATCACAATAGGCGGTTTTACACCGGGCACTAACAACACTCAGGCACATCATCCCTTACATAAATATCCGCCCGGAAATTTTATGAATAATGAATATAATGCCCTCTACAGAGTGGTTGTCCTAGGTGACGAATCAGCAGTTGTTTCAGAACAGGGGGGTTTCGACGGCGGAATGAAACAAGATGTATTAGCGATGCACGCTGGCCCCGTTTGGAAGGAAACAACAAACGCTATTTTCAACCATATTAAAACGTCACCAATTATATCTTCGCCAATGAAAGCAACGATGTTGGCAAATCTAGAATTTATTGTAAGACATGCTGTGAGTAGGATTATAGAAAACTTGGGTCATGATGAGATAGGGTTGGGATTTGAAAGAGTTGTAGGAGAAGATGGAAAAGTAAAATTCACATATGATCAAAACAATAATAAGGGAAAAGCAGCAAGAAAAAAAGAAGCAATACGTTGGATGAAACTATATGCACAAACAGATCATGGAAGCGGTAAAAGAAGAGGAAGGCAAAATGTTGGTTCTTTAGACATGGGAGGAGACACTGAAGCTGGCGACGAAAGCACTCGTGATGTATCAGATGATGAACTCGCCGCTCGTGTGGCTCAAAATGAAAAAGGTAATTGGAGAGCATTAGCTAACAAAAGCGATTGGCATAAGGACGGCCATTCAAGACATGATATTATACGCAGGCAACGTGGTGGCAGCCTTGACCTTGCTGCGGCGAACAAAAAATGGGAAGAATCAGAAAATAAAATTCAATATAAATTAAATCAAGAAATAGCAGGATGGCTTAATAATAACCCTGGTCAAACGATCACACATGACATAGTAGATAAATTGCTTGAAAAGATGTTTAAGGATAAAGAATGGTTAAAAGAAGAAGGACTAAATCATATTGATCCAGAAACTATTGTTGACGATTTACGAGACGTTGTGATTGCCGCAACAAAAAGCTCTACTGAAAAAGTTTCTGACGTGCAAGTAGACCCCACAGCAGGAATTGCCCTTAATAATCAAACACAACAATTTTTTGATTTATTTCAAAAACTTGCTGAAAAGGGGAAAGTCTTTTTCTCGGCAGCCGGAAAAGAACTCAGCCTTAAAACTGTGCGGGATGAAAAGTTGGACCATTTTGAGTCGCTATATAACGCAACTAAAAAAAGCATTGAAGAAAGTTCAATAGACGAAATTGAAAAGAACTCTTTGTTGAAGGCTTTAAAGAGTTATTGGGACATTATAACAAATAAAGCAACCGATGTTCCTGTTGCACCTAAAACAATGACCACAAAGTTAGCCATTCCTACCGATGCCCAGATGAAAGCTTTAGATCATATTCTTCGTCAACTAGACGGTGTTTTGAAAATCCGTGATCTCACAAAAAACAAGCAAGCAGGAAAAGATAAAATTGAAGAATTAAAAAAAATCATGCCTGGCGGAAGCATAGAAGAATATTTGAAAATTTTTGACCAAGCAGCAACTAACTCGGCATTCCTGAAAACCAAATTGGAATTAATTAGAAGCAAATTAAAGAAGCTATCTGGTGATGAGGCGGCTCCGGGTGCCAAGCCCACTTCCGGCTCGGATGTGAAAGATGGCCTTAATGAACTTTAAAAAGTGGCTTAATGAACAACTCGCCGTTTATGATCCAAGAAAAAAAGTGGATTGGTGGGGTGCGCCTAAAAGTTATATTGTCAAACAATTAGATCCTATAATGAAAAAGAAAAAAAAGAAAAAGAAAAAGAAATGACAAGTTTATTTGACCAGATCAACAATCCGAGAGAACATGCTGTTAAAAAATATTTCCAAGAAATACTAAAAGAAAGATGTGCGGGCAATAAGGATATCATAGAAAAAATATCCCATTATATAATAACCGATAGGGATCTTAAAGAACTAGGATCGTTGGTGGCTAACCTATATGAGTCTGGCTATATGAAAGCGCTGGACGATTATAAAGATCAATTAAAAGGATTAGGATTAGAAGTCAAAATAAAAGCAGAAGAAAATACTAGCTACTAAAATCTGGCTGCACATTTGAAACTACGGAATATATTAAATACCCACCCGATTTTTCTATTTTGGTTTGAACTCTCCACCATCTTTTTTCTCGAACTTTCGGATAAACGATAGATCCAGCCGTAACTGCATCCGTCGTTGTCCAAAAAGTCATAGCTAAATCTTCGCTTTCAACAATAACCGCCTCGAAGCTAAATTTATCTCCATATGATATTTTGTTGTAATGTTCTCCATAAAAGTCATCAAAATGCTCTTTTGTATGTGCAGGCAGACAATGGATGATAACTTTGTTTTTTATAGTGGGAAGTTCACTATTTTTGGGATTTTCTTTTAATTCATCTTCCGCCCGATTTAAAGGTTCAACTGGTTTGGGTACAGGGGTGGGAAGTTTCACTTCAGGGGGTTTGGGCTTAGGTTTTTCTATATCTGGTTCGGCTACCGGAGAGGCATTATCCACTTGAAAACTATTGTCACGAGGGATTAGCTCGCCATCATCTCCAAATATTGTTTTTTTCCACTCCGTGTTGTGTAAAGTGAAATTTTCTAAAGCATTCCAAAAGGCCTGATCCTCCATTAGTGGGTTGGGACCTTGGAGTTTGTAAACGCTTCCATCTTTATTTTTAATAACCATAACTATAATATATTGTAAATTGAAAGTTTCTTTCATAAATAAGAAACACAATCGATTTTTTAAGAGGTAAAAATTATGAGCTTAGTCGTACCTAACGAGGGTGAACTACTGTTATTGCAGTATATGGTTAATAAGACTGAACCCGTCGATTTAAGTCTTCGCCTTTATAACAATGATCAAACTCTGGCAGAAGCTACGGCATACGCAGACCTTACACAAGTGTCTGCGGCAGGGTATGCTGCTCAGACGCTCACAGGATCAGATTGGTCCACAGCATTGGTTTCAACTAATACCGCAACTGCTTCCCATGTGGAAAAAACATTCACCATGTCCGTGGCAGCAACTATTTACGGATATTACGTCACAGCAGGAACATCCACTGTTCTTTGGGCAGAAAGATTTTCAGGAGCACCATTTGTACTCCCTGCTGGCGGAGGCACAATAGCCATTACTCCAAAGGTAACTCTGGACTAACAATACTTTATATATTTTATTTTATTCTATTCCATTTATTCTGAAAAACCCAATCAATTAGTTGATTGGGTTTTTCTATATAATATAAATCATTATAAGGAATATCATGCATTTATTTTACTCTTTATCCACGGCAATAGGGGCAGGAATATTATCATATAATTTATTTGATGGGGATATAAAGACAACCGTTGCCATATCCCTTCTTGTATTTGGATATATTGGTTCCCTGTTGTTTGTGTCACAAACAAAAAACAATAAAGGCACACCAAAAAAAGATGCGACTAAAGAAGATGCGCCTAAAGAAGATTAGTTTATTTGGCCAAACAATGCGGACATACTTTGCAGTCTACACATTCGCAATCGACGCCATCGACGCAACCACAATCGCATACGCCACGAGTACATGCAGGGGCATTGTTAAAAAAGGGACACGCTGGGAATAAAGAAGGACTCATAAACCCAAGAGTAAGTCCTATCCCAAAAGAAACAAAACACATAAACATATTTTTACACGACATTTAAATCTCCAATCATTGGCGTTTCAATAACTCCATATTAATAACCTATATATACATTGATATGATTAAAAATCCCGATGGAACCCCCTACAACGTAGCTGGGAGTCTACAACAGTTCGATCCAGAAAATCCTGAGCATGATCTTTTTAATGTTTGGGACGATGAAGCTATAAAGATAGGCGGATCACCGATATTTTATTATGAAGTATTTATTCAAGAGCAAACTGTAGATCCAATTTATTGGGAAGACCGAGGAAAGATTTATTCCAACTGCCCAGTTAAACTATGGGCCGTTTATGAACCTATCACGTCTCAAAATTATATGAATGCTTTTGGATTTGATGCACCCGACGAAATGCTGTTTGAACTTAACTATCGGGATGTTCTAAACACCTTGGGGCATCCTCCGAAAATTGGTGCCCGGCTTTATTCCCCTCATAAGCGTGAAAATTGGAAAATAGTTCAAAGGAATGTTGAAGAATTTAAATTATGGGGAGAATTAAGACTCCAATTGTTGTCATCAAGATTCCAGGAATCTCGAACTACAGGAGAAGGAAAAGTCACTCAAAAAGAACCTGACTTTAAAATAAATTCAACGACTTTAAATAAGCCCATGCCAGGCGATCCAATTAACACCAATAACGACAATGGTGAAGCTTCTGTTAAAAATGAAGAATAAATAATTTAAGAGAAATGATTTAAAAGATCATTAGATATTCTTGCATCAACATTATCAAAAAAAAATTCTACTTTATTTGGTTTATGTATTTTTTTAAAAAATCGGTTAGGTATTTTGGGAGCGTGAATAGTTCCCCTTACATTAAGTAAAAATGGCTTGTGCCCAGTTTCCTTCTTTTTTATTTTATAAAATTTCATTTATCTTTATCCTTTTTAAAGGGACAAGAAGGCTTAATTAATTTCTTAGGCATCTTCTTTTGTTTTTTCACTCTTAATCTTTCGTTTTCTTTAATCGCATTCAATTCTTTTATTTTTGCTCCTTGATAAACTCCCCTGACAGCATCCATCCCATCCTTGGCATGTAATTTTTTAATTATTTTATATTTATCATCAAAATTGTTTCCTTTGTGATCAACCCATGAATGAGACGCTATGTGTGTTGATCCTATTCTGGCCAATTCTGATTCTTGAAATTCTCTCTCTCTAATCTCCACTTCAGACATTTCTTTGATTTCATAATTTACTTTATTAGGCAAAATAAGAATTTGAGCATATGGCTCACCTTTTCTAAAAATATGTCTTCGTCCACTAGAGGGAAGTTTAAATACTACAAAAAATATACGAGGCCAAAAATCCCCTCCTATATGACCAGGAACGGGAAGTGGAACTGTGTCTGTCTGGTCTTGATAAAATCTAGGATGCGGTTCTATTCTAACAACGTGACCTTCTTCTGTTTTAATATCTATCGAAGATGTAAACCCATAATGCCCAGGTGCAAACTGCATAAATGGAGGCAGGACAGTATTGGGGCTTATTTTAGTTACATCTTTTTGCTCTTCAGTAAAATCACCCAAAACTTTCATCTCGCCATTTTCATTAACAATATGGCACTCGGTATCAAATGGATAAACTAATTCCAATCCATACGTTGATCCGTCTACAAAAGGAACACAGTGCCATGGTTGGGGCTTATCGCCATCATCATGCCCCATAGAGTCACCAGCCCAACCAGGTATTTCTAACTTGATTGGTTTTGGCGGCACTCCCTTATACCAAGTTCTATATTTTAAGTTTGTCGTTTTCATGTCCTAAACCAAAAAACAAGTTTGTCATACTAACTAATTATAATAAATCAAATTGAAAGCCAAGTCTATATGGACAGCAGTAAAAATTTAAACCAATGCGATGCTAAAAGTCTCGAATTAAATAGTCGGATTGACGATAAAACTACGGGATATTGTGATGACGGAAGCGAATCCCTAAAAAGAACGGCTGGGAAGCCAGATGTAGGGTGGTTGGAAGATGTAAGTAATAAAAAAACAGGACTTGGATTTGCTGAAACCTGCGATCCGGCGCAGACAGGTCAAATTGTTAATGACCCAGATGGCGACACGGGCACGATCTATAGATATTCTAAAGCATTGCGGGGATGCGATGAAGCCATGTTAGATATGTTTCGAAACATTGTCGCCATTGATGAAGACGGAAAAGCCCATCCTATCCCAATTATCTGGGCAACTCAAGAAAAAGCAGTAGCGGCAGTTATGCAGGATAATGTTCGCAAGGACAATAGTTTGGTAGTAGATAGAATCAAATTGCCAATGATGGCCATTAATTCATCTGACATGGTGTTCAACCAAGATAGATATATTTACCACAAGGCCACGGATTACATGCGGTCGATGAGGACTGACAACAAACCGGGCTTTACCACTTCTGAAAAACATGAACGAGATACAGTTTTTGGTGTGTCTAGAGGATTGCCAGTTGATGTTTCATACACGTTATATGTTTGGACGTTATATGTCGAAGACATGAACCAGATTTTAGAGCAAATATTACTAAAATTCTCCCCAATTGCATACATAAAAGTAAGAGGTGTATATTGGGAAGTTGGAGTCAAATTAGATTCAATAGCAAATAACATTGATGTAGAACCTGGAGATCAAAATGTCAGAGTCATTAAGTACCAATTTACTTTAACTGCTGAGACATTTATTCCACAACCAATAAAAAGAGACAAAGCTGTATTAAAAACGAGAGTTGAAGTAGTAAATAGTATTGATCCTGATAGGGTCACTGATGTGCTATCGAGATTACAAGAAGCAGTAGAGGGTTTAGAATGATAGAGATTACTAACAGACAAAAATTTCCAGTCCAACTAGTGGTTCGTTCCAGAAAATCTACCAACAGCTTTACCACATTAAACATCCCCGGCATCGGTGCCGGAAAAAATGTTTATTTGCTGGAAGATGAGAGAGCAACAGAGTATATAACTCGTGTAAAAGACTGGGGCTTAATTAGCCTTCGTAACGTACCGGATAATCAAAATTAAGGGAGAAAAGAGAAATGGCAATTTTAAAAGGTTTTCCACCTTCCAACACAATTAGCCCAAGTGTTAGAATAATTGAAAAAGATCTAAGCTTCGTGCCCCCGGATCAAAGTTTCCACCGGGCAGCAGTGATTGGCTTTGCATCTAAAGGCCCAATTAACATTCCAACGATGATAAGAAACAGAACAGAACTTCATAGAAGTTTTGGGTTTCCACATCCTAAGGACGGAGATCCTTATCTGATTTATGCCGCAATGCAATATTTGATGGTGGCTAATCAGTTATATGTCGTCCGTGTTGGCGATACAAATAACGCAAGTCACGAACGTGCCGCAACCGCACAAGTAGCAGTTGCAGATGCAGGTGGTGGAATCGCTATTGATGCCTTAACGTCAAGTGAACATGGCCCAGGGACTGCTACTCCCGGTTCATATATATTTTCAAAAGACGCTTTCTTTAGATGGCGTCTTAATGGCGTTCTGGCCTCGAAGGTTTTAGTCGTACTCGACGCAACCTACACGGCTGCCGAACTCGCCGCAGATTTAAACTCTCAGTTAACCACTTTTGATGGGATTGAATTCTATTCAACAATTCCAGGAACTCCCGCAAACGACAAACTTGCCCTTAAAGCTAGTTGGGCTTATGGGCCTAGCTCCAGTTTAGAGTTAGTATCTGTTCAAGACGCCATATATGGTGGTGCCTATAATACTGGTGGAACCGATGCTTCGCTTCAAGGAACGGGACAAAGTGGTGTCAACCCAACAGGTTTGGGAACTAGCATGACACAAGCTTCCGTAACTGGCGTAAATGATTTTGCCGGTGCTTGGACTGCTGATTCGCTTGCAGCCGGATCGTCTGCCGCTTCCAGAACCATAAGCGTTGTGGTTGATGGTACTGACAATGTTTTAGTTGATCAAGTTCAGCAAGACATTGTTTTGGCCGCACTCGACGATACTACTTTGCAAGAAGTGGTTACCGCAATTAATGCTCAGATTACTGCTGGGACTATTCCTGGTGGATTTGTCGCCTCTGATGAAAACGGCGAGGTGGACAGCGTGGCGGGAACGGAGTTAATGCTTACGACGTTGCATCGTGGTAGAGATGCGAAAATCCTTGTAAAAGCCGGTGGATTTACAGCACCTGGTTTCCCAAACACAACCAAAATGGGTACAAGCCCAAGCGTTGTTTCCGGTGCTGGTTCCGAAGAAACCGCAGGAATCCTTACTGGTGGCGTGAGTGACGGTTCATTATCTGTCACCTTTACTGCTGACAGTGCTGGTATCGAAGGCAACACGACACAAGTTATCGTTAAGAACGATAACCGTGAAGGCACCTTCCAAGTTGATGTTTATACCAACCTTGGTGATGATCAACTTGAATCTTGGGGAAATCTAGTCAAGGACTCAACTAGCCGTTTCTATGTAGAAACTTACCTAGTATTAGTTTCTGATTACATTCGTGCTATTGATACTACTAGCAATTCGGCTCCTCCTGCTGATGGGACTTACTCATTAACTGGTGGTGCAGATGGTATCCCCGCCGATCCAGATGATCAGGATACGATGTTAGCTGGTAATCCTGTTGCGTTTAGTGGTTTGTATACGATATCTGAACCGGAGCAAATTGACCTAGACCTTCTGTGTTGCCCAGGCAAGGCTTCGACAACTATTATTCAGGCTATGCTTGAAATTTGTCAGAACTACAGACACGATTGCATGGCAATCATTGATCCTCCGTTTGGCCTGACTGTTCAGGAAATCACAGACTGGCAAAATGGGACACATCCGCTTAATGGTACAAGATTTGATAGTGATTTTGGAGCATTGTACTGGCCATGGCTAAGAATGCGTGATACGCATAATAAAGTTGATGTCTGGGTTCCGCCCAGTGGTTCGGTTATGGCTGTGTATGCCAGAAGCGATCAACTCGCCGCACCATGGTTCGCACCAGCGGGAATTATGAGAGGTCAAGTGCCTAATATCTCTGACGTGTTTAGTCGTCCGACTCTTGCCGAAAGAGATTTAATGTATGGAAACCGAAACTGCATCAATCCAATTGTTCAGTTCTCTGACACAAGCGACTTTGTAGTTTGGGGTCAAAAAACCATGCAGCGTAGACCAACGGCCCTTGATCGTGTAAACGTTCGTCGAATGATGTTCGTTATTGAGAAGAGAATTAGAGCAGCATCAAGAGTGTTGCTCTTTGAACCGCATGACGAAACCTTCCAACGAGCTTTCAAAAATATTGCAACTGATATTTTAAGAGACGTTCAGGTTGGTCGTGGCTTGACAGCCTTTATTGTTCAAGCTGATGCAGATTTGAATACGCCGGATGTTGTAGATCGCAACGAATTCCGTGCAAGAATTGGTGTTCAACCAACGAGAGCCGCTGAATTTATCTTCATCGAATTCTCGCTACATAGAACAGGAAGCTTCACAGAAAATACTGACGTATTTTAAAACCGATTCGTCGTAACCGGCGTTTCTAACCTAAAAAAAACTAAGGAGATATTAAAATGGCAGAAAATATGGGCATGGGGGTCCTTGGTGGCCCGACACTAGTATTTAAACGAAAATTTAGATGGACGTTTGAAATTAAAGAAATTTGCGGTGGGGCGGAAGTTCCTAAGCACTTTGTTAAATTAGCAAGCCGTCCGAACATATCGATTGAAGAAACAGAAATCAATTACCTTAATGCTAAAACCTGGATCCCAGGCAAAGCAACTTGGGAAACGATAACGGTCACTTATTATGACGTTGCGACGAATGAAAATGCGAAACTTTATACGTGGCTAGCTTCTGTTTACAACTTCACCGATCCGGTCAAAACCACACAAGGAAAGCACAGAAGCGACTATAGTGGTACTGGGATGTTGACCTTGTATGATGGTTGCGGAGTACCACTCGAACTCTGGACCTTAAGAGACCTATGGCCTCAAGCAATCAACTTTGGTGAATTAGATTATTCTTCGTCAGAAGAAGCAACAATCGAATTGACCTTACGTTATTCGCAAGTTGCTTATGAACCATTATGTCCCGTATTCGACATCACACCGTGCTGTGATACGGATTGCGGTGCGAACGCATCTGGTGGCGGACGACCTGTTCCCCAATCGATCAACACCATCTGATGAAGCCTTAATGTTTGGACCATTTAATATCTAAAAAACTAAATAGGTTCCTCCGACTTTGGGGGAACCTATTTTTTTTTAAAAGGACAATTATGCCAGAATGCATGAACATGGGGTTAGGAACCTTAGGCCTAGCAAAAACAATATTCAAAAGAAAATTTCGATGGATGTTAGAAATCCCTGGAATTGTGGGGGATGGGATTAACATGTATCCCCCAACTACAGCAGCTAGACCTAAATTGACTTTTAATGATTTTCAAGTAAATCACTTAGTAGAGACCATTACCATCCCTGGAAGGCCAGTATGGAATCCTATTACAGTAACTGTGTATGATACAAGTAGTGAAATCGGATCAAATAGCTCTACTAAACATCCAATTTATGAATGGATATTATCTTTATACGGAAGAGGACCAGATTTTTCTTATTACCCTTCCGGTAAAGTTAGTTCTAGGGAACAACGTTATAATCAAGCCACTAGGACGAATAATGGTGCATTTAGCCAGTTCAAATTGCCACAAGCGTACATATCGATGTATGATGGATGTGGCACAAAGCTAGAACAATGGACTCTGGAAGGTATGTGGCCGTCAGAGATAGATTTTGGAGAATTAGATATGGGTTCTTCAGAGGTTGCTCTGATTACAATGACCTTAAAATATGATAGAGCTTATCTTGAAGTATTTTAAATAATTAACCCAACGCTTTGAATTCCGATATATTATTTTTAATTCTATTACAATTTTCAATCATTTTTTCAGGATATTTTTTGTATTTAACTATTTCTAATGACCAATCGTCATCCTTGGGCCTTCTGCTCCCAAGGATAATTGCATTTTCATAATGCTCTTTTGCTTTATTATAATTTTTTGAAATGTAATATTCAGCATCTCCTAAAAGACACCAAAATTCAGCCATCAGTGGATTTTTTTCAATACAAGGCATTAAATTAGATATTGTTAAATCATAATTTTTATAAAAATAACAATATACTAAGGAACAATAATATCTTGTCATATAAGATGATATTCCTTTATCTTTATGATGAAAAAGAAATTGATTTGCGATGCGAATAAACTCTTCATACTTTCTGCTCGACAACAAAATACAAGCTTCATAATAATACGCACTGCTATCAAATGGTCTTTCTTTTTGCCATTTCTTAATTTCTTTAATGCACTTCTCAAGGTCTACGGGCACAGAGGAATATAAAGAGGAATTTAAATTTTTTGCTTTTGAATCAACAATAGTTTCAAATACAGGATTGACAAATTCAAGCCCACGTCCCTTTTTCCATAATCTAATTTCTTTAGACAATATGCCATTGTTAATCACATTGAGTTTATAAGAATTAATGTCTTTATTGGTTTCGACTATAGAAAGTTCTTTTATTAAAGAATCAATCCCTGAAAACAAAAACTCCCCAGGGTTAATGTAAAACTGCCACAAAGTGTCCGTTTTATCTACAATAACATTTCTTAATTCAGATTTATTTCCATTATAGGACAGACGAATAACATCAACGCCTAATTTCTTACACACATCTACCGTCTTGTCCGTAGACCCAATATTAACAGCTATAATTTTAGAACTAAAACAGGAAATAGAATTAATGGTTTTTTCAATTATTTTCTCGTGGTTTTGAATTAATACTTGTGTCGTTAATGGAAGCATTTCCCTTTTTTGAGATGAGATATTCAAAGGCATCGTAAAATTCTAAATCATCCTTATAAAAGTCTTTTAACCTTCGGTAGTTAACCTCCAAATGAGGTTTGTCTATTATTTTAGCAAATAAATCAGAAAATTTCATAACCTTATTATAATAGTATGTAAACAACGAAAGGATTAAGCAAACTAAATTCAAAGTTAAACTTAAATTTATATAACATATGGCAACAGAATATTTAAACAACAAATCATTGGAAGCCCTAATCAGGAAATTTCAGGGAACAAAAAAGCAAAAAGAACGATGTTCGCTTATAATCGAAGATTTAAAAGTTTCCTATAAAAGCAGAGAAAATAAAAATTCATATCACAAAAAAAGACTTGAAAGCAAGCAAGAAGAATATACTAGTTCTGAAAATGAGTTCAATGAGCTAAAAGACTGTCTGGCGACAGCGTTTTTGAAACTATCTGAAAACATCGTCAGATACGCCAGATTTAGCTTAATCGATAGCGATGATGCCACACAGGAAGGTGTTATGATATGTTTTGATAAAATCAACCGATTTGATCCCGATAAGGGAAAAGCCTTCAATTACATGACCACATGTATATTAAATCATTTTAGACAGCTTTATAGAAGCGCCAAAAATTATCAAGAACTTAAAAAGAAATACTGTGGTTATATTAAAGATCAACTTGAAGAGGTTTGCGTAATCAATGGTAAAGAAAGAGTCCTATATAAAAGCTCAATGGGCAGAAGAACCCTTGAATAAAATTTAAGTATAATTTACAATAAAGAAAATTGAAGGACTTTACTAATGAAAACAAACCCTCTAGAGACATTAGAGCGACAAGAAATAATTGATAAACTTAAAGAAAATGGGTTTGACGATTTGGTAGAAGCACTTTTAGGTCATGAGAAAAAAGTATACACTAAAAAAGGCCGACTTAATAAAAGTGGGACATGTAGAGTTTTAGGATGGAAGCCTAAAGAGCTTGAAGACATATTGGCGGAATGCCGTGAATTGCTAAGAGATGATTTCCCGCATTTAATGAACGATGATGACGACTAAAAATCCAAAAGCCTAGCCGTAACATTTTCTTGTATTGATTTCAAAGATTTCATTTCTTTTTCTCTATGTTGTTGTAATTTTTTTTCTATAATTTTTCTATAAGTAATGTCTTCTACAGAGCCTTCCAGATACCCTTCCTTTAGGTTTGATTTGGCAGACAAAGAGATCCAATTTCCATTGCCCAAAAGGATTTCAAAGTTTGTTACAGAGCCAGTGTCGTTCAGCATACCAATGAGTTTGCTCCTTAGTTCAGAAGAATAAAGATCAGAAGCTTTAGTGCTTTTCTTCATATGATCCACACTCTTAAACCCAAGAATATCTGCGCACTTCTTATTAGCTTTTAATATTGTTCCATTTTTAATGCTTGTACGGTAAAAGCCAACAGGAGAATTGTTGTAAAATTCTTCATAAAAACTTTTATCTTTTTTAGCTTGATGATATTTTATAGAATTTCTAAGAGTTTTATATAATATTACTTTTGTAAGTTTATTTTTAGGCACATAATCTGTGGCCCCTGTCTGAAGCGCCCGCACAGCTAACATCTCGTCACCATTTTCAGTAACAAATATTATGCTAGATAAATCATCTACTTTTTGAATTAAAGGAATTAATTCAATAGCATCACAGTCTGGCATGGAATGATTGATGATGATTGAATCAAAAGATTTTTTTCCAACCAAAGCAAGGCCTTCCTGGCAGGTTCTTGCTTTTGAAATTCTTACATTGTTCCACCATGCAACAATGTGCGCAGATTCAGTTGAATTGTCAATTTTTAAACAATTTAAAATATCATTGTCAGGAGAAATTAAAAGCACCTTCATATTAATATTTATTATTAATAAATCATTAATACAAAACATCTATCTCGTTGACCACCACAGTAACTTGATCTTCGTATCTTGATAAATCAAGCTGTTTCCTCCCCGGCGGCAATTTTTTCAATTTAGACTCAAGCTCATCAATATGACAATTAATTATAATCCAATGATTTTCTGCTAGTTTTCTATTTTCTTCTTTAATGTCAGCTACTTCTCTGGCGGGGAAATATTCTTGTAATTGGCTTCTATGTTCTCGAAGTATACGCTGATAAAAAGATGTGTTAGCCGGACAAGACGAACAAGATATGCCTTTAAACTCTTTTTGCATTTCTTCCGGTAGTGTGTCCCTGAATCTTTCATCTTGCAAAGCAGCCTTTACATCTAACAATCCTACTTTTCTCATAACCCAATCCTTTCTGCTTTAATTCCTCTTCCGCACTTTGGACAACAATACATTTTTGGCCGTTTGATGTGTCCTCTTTTTGCATGCCCTTTTGGAACGGGGGCAAGTGCTATCTCACTCAATTTTTTAGAATCAGAACCATCCATGATGCTCTTATAACTACAAAATTCACAATAAAATTTATAAGCTCTTGCTGGCATTATTCTTTATCCAAACTTATAATTGTTTGTGCTTCTAAATAATTTAAATACGTGGCCGCAAGCATGGATATGAAGCTAGATGCACATCCGCAAGCAAAAACTTTAAAAGGATCTTTGTCTATAATAATATACCCTAACAAAAAGCCACACCACATACCTGCACATTGATAACAAGTAAAAATAGATGAAATTTTTCTAGGGAGATACTTAAACGCCAAATTTCTCAACCAAGAAAATATAGACCCATCAACTAACACATGCGTCATTCCTATTGATGCTAAAATAAATAAAATTAATTCCGCCATTTTATCTCCAAAACGTAATGTTAACTATGTTTTTGTTTCTAGATACATTAAAATCATTATATCCTACTATGGATGCAGAATTAAGTTTTTCTTCCGTATCCTCAACGTTAAAGGAATAAGTTTTAACAATATGATAGTCGATTAACTCCAAAGCAACAGAATCTTCAAAGTAACTCTCCAATCTTTCTATTCCCTCATCTGTAACAGAGTTTAAAAAATCAATAACTGACCGTTTTCCTAGACTTCTTAAAGAAGGGATTCTTTGAGCTAACGTCCATTGATCAAAATATACTTTAGAATCAGGAAACAGTGCGTGTGCTTCTTTATTAAAGAAAATTAATTCTTCTACGTTTTGAATATTGATTACTATCATAGAGTTATATTAAGATAGTTGTCATCGTACATATTTAATAGGAGTTATAAATGGCAGACGATACTTTCCGACCGACCAAAGAAGAGCAGGCAGTTATTGCAGAAAAAAACAATAAAGAATTAGAAGAAATGGCCTCTATGAGGGAGTCTGTGCAAGAAGAAACTGCACATGTCCCCAGAGAAAGTCCTGTTTCGCAAGGAAACGTTCCACCAATGCAAGGAAACGTTCCACCGGCCATGAAAAAAGCAATGCAGCAGCAGGGCAGTGCTGCCCCACAACAACAGGCATCGCAAATTGCGCCTTCCTCTAGTGGAGGACTACTGGCAGATCTACTTTCTAAAGTTAGAGACACAAGGGTTTTTGAGGCGCTCACTCTGCCGAGTAAAGGAAGATTTTATGACGGTGACGATGGGCCACTTGATGGGGTCATTCATATTAGACCGATGACTGGCGAAGAAGAACAAATTCTCGCAACTCCTAGATTTGTCCGAAAAGGACAAGCCATTGATATGATTTTTAAAAGTTGCATGCAAGAGACCTTTCAGGTAGAGAAATTATTAACACAAGATAGAACATATCTTTTAATTTACTTACGTGGTATTTCATATTCTCCTGAATATGAAGTTGAAATTGGATGCCCTTCTTGTGACACTAAATTTTCTACTGTTCTTGATCTCAACTCTTTATTTGTAGACTTCTGCCCTGACGACTATAGTCAAGATATACAAAGTGGAACATTACCCACAAGTGGATATAGTTTCAAATACAGATTGTCTACAGGAAAAGATGAAACTGAACTGACAGAATACAGAGAGAGAAGAATTAAACAATTTGGAGATACGGCCACTGACGATTCATTGGCTTATCGAACAGCTTGTTTGCTCGACGAAATAGAAGGCCTTAAGGGTACCGCCGAGTTACTTACGCTGATTAAAAACTTACCCATTAGTGATGTAACACACTTAAGGAATACAATTAATGAGCCTCCATTTGGAGTAGACACAATGGTTGGCATTACATGTGCTTCTTGTTTACATGAATTTGAAGTTGATTTACCGTTAGAATCAAATTTTTTCTTCCCAAAGGCACGGAAAACGGAGAAGACTCAAGCTTAGTATTTTGGCAGCAATTGGCGGAAGAATTATTCTTTTTCCAATATCATTTGCGAATGCAAAGGTCAGAATGCCTCCAAATGCCGATCAACGAGCGAAAATGGATGATCGAAAGGTTTATTGCACAGAAGAAGCGTGAAGATGAGCAGATGGAAGCTGCAAAGAGAAAATCAAAATAGAATTAAGATTAACCCATAATGGCAAATAAAGAACGTTTTCAAAATCCCGTTGTAGGGGACACAATAAAGCTTAGATTGTTTACATATAATTCAAACAATCTAACTAATGTGTCAAATGTAGATAAGATAGACATATATTATCTAGATCCTACTTTGACTAGCGGTTCTAATCCTGATGGCAGAACACTTATTCAAACGGTAGCTACTTCTAGTGTTGTGGCTGAAGACACAGGAAAGTATTATGCTGATCTTATAACATCTAATCCAACTTATGTAATTGGACAATACATAGATGTTTGGCATGTAGAATTTGAAACTAATGAAAACTCTGGCGAAATAACTAATTATTTCGAAATATTGCCAGACTTATGGTATACTACCCCTTCTCCGATAGTCTACGATTTCTCGTTCAGATTTAGACCAAATAAAATAAGAAAAAATAGCAAGGTTTACCTGTGTATTGAAATTGAGCCTAATGTTCCAAGAGCAACAGACCTAGCCAGATACTATGAAAGCCTTGCAGTCTTAGCAGGTCTGAAAATTTCTATCGAACAAAGATGTGGAGATTGTGTCCCTGAAGAAAAAGATCTCCGTCTTTTAGTTGATTCCGCCGCTGTGGATTTTAGGGAGAAGAAGTATGGATACTATCTTCTCGACACAACCGATATGGATGCCGGAATGTATGATATCTGGTTCCAATTGGATGTGGGAGAGTCCCGCCACCTCAGTGAAACAATGCAGTTTCAAGTCTACGAATAAAGCATTCTAGAGAATAAACCCCCCAGTCTTTTCTTTTTTTGCTTTACATCGCATTTTCTCGAACGTATAGTTGTGACATAGGGTCACGTTGCAAATACGTGAATGGCCAACCACAACACATTGTGCATAGGATGCAAAAATGGCACGTAGAAAAAAGAGAAGACAACACAAAACGGCTCAGGCACACTTGATCGGAGCGAGCGGACGGAGCAACGCAGAAGTCGTACAAGCTCGGCTTGATCAGGTAAAACAACTTTTCGTTGATGGGAAGGATGCCGAGATTCTTGTTGCTGAACCAACACAACATCCTACAACGACGAAACAAGCTGCGAAACCAACTGTTCAGATTCCATCTATTATACGTCAGGAATCCGAGGCCGAAGCCAAACAGCAGGTTGCCGCTGAAGCGGAAGCGAATCGTGTACATTACGCCGAACAGCGTAAAAAAGACGGAGCTAAAAATCCTTGGCACTATTATGTGAAAACAATCAATCAATACTCTGAGCATATTTTTGTGACTAACGATGAAGCAGAGCAGTGTTTGCTTCACAATGATGGAAATAGAGACCTCAAAAGTCCTACGGTAGAAGCATATGCACGAGACATGCTCTCCGGTAGTTGGATGCAAACCGGCGAGTCAATCGACATTGACACTCAATCTGCCCTGCAAAATGGCCAGCACCGTTTATCGGCAATAATTCGTGCAAACAAGTTGAATTCCAGCTTCAAAGGTCAAGCATTTTATTTTACGTTTAATGTTCCCTACGATAGTCGCTGGGCTATCGACTCAGGCGCAAAAAGAAATGTTAACGACAAGCTCAAATTGGTTCTTGATGTGCACATGGGCAACTCCACTGCTGCCGTTTGCCGTGCCATGATGCGAGGAACCAATGGAAGCAACATAAAATATAGTGAATCAGAAATTGCTGCTTTTGCCCTGAAGCATCAGGACACCCTCATCTGGTTGCATTCAAATATTGGAAAATTGAGAGCCGATGTGATGGCGGCAATAGGAAAATGTGTTTTATGGTACGGGCCAGAAAAAATAGCCGACTTTGCTGATCGATTCCGCACGATGGTCTTTAATGACCAAAATGACCCGGCGAAATTGCTGATGATCTGGCTGCAAAAGACAAAGACGAGCAAGTCGTACACATCACCAGTTGATGTGTACCAAAAATCTCTGTCCTGCACGATTGCAGCGGCTGAAGGCCGCACGATTGCGAAAGTTCGATCTAGATCGGAAGACATCTTCGAGTGGGAAGATGGTTGGGTAGTCCCTACCAAATAAACTCACATCATCAAGCGATGTGACTTCACCCCCTAAAGGAATGGAACCAAGCAGGTTGGATGGACTCTCATCCAACCTGCTTTTTCAAATGGAGCGGATTAATGATTAGAATAGAAATGGCTGATATCAAGGTCAACACCAGAACCAGAAAGTTCATGACTGGACTCGAAAAAGCACTAGCGTACTTTTTAGACGAAGCCGGATTTAAAAGGGCCTCCGAAGGCAGGGAAGAAATATGGAAAATACGACCTATAAAACAATTATCAAACCTTCAAGGAGACATAAAGTGGATAAGGCCAGAAAAAACATATATTGTAGGTAAAGCTAGGATTAAAGAAATAATTTGGGAATTTTATCTAACCCCAGATTTAAGCTATCATAATGTTGAAACCGTATTTGAAAAAATAACTTCTAAAAAAGAAATGAATATAAGTGAAAACAAAAAGTTGTGCAAAGAAATAGATGAAGGTATAGACGAAGAAATTAACAAAAGGCAAATAAAGATTGAAGATCTTTCTGACCCAGAAACCATAGCATTGATGGCATTGGATGAAATAAAAAATGAGGAACACGAAATTAGTGCAAAATTGGCTGGCCCTGCCATCCGGCAGCAAATGTCCGAGCCTACGAGTCAAAAAATGCTTGTCAAATTGACCCAGTTGAGAATAATTGAACGATTGCATTTTGGAACAACAATAGAAGGGGCAAAAGCTCGTACAAGGGGCTACAAGATAACGCAGACAGGATTGGGTCTACTTTACCCAACACCAACGGGAATGCCGTCAGAGATCGACGCAGAGGCCTCAGAGGGCCTTATGGATGATGACAACAATGTTGAAGTCCAAGAAACCATTCAAATTAGTGATGGATCAAGGAAAGCCTTTGAGAAAGCTTGTGACGCCCTAAAGGTGATTGTTACCAAACTGACCAAAAATGTTAGTCAGAAAGAAAAATTCGTTAGGCTTATTAGCGAAGCTGATGAAGAAAATAATACCCTACGTGTGGAGAGGGCAAGTAAAGAACGTGAAATTAGGAGGTTAGCTTCTGACTTGGGATTTGACCTCGAAAGCTTAGAATAAAGGATAAGCCATGAATACAAGACGAGAAGGATTGATAACTGGCGCATGTAATCAAATGATGAAGTCGGGTCAAGGAGGCAGACTGAAGGTTGATGACCATATTCGAGCAAGATTTAAAAAAGAACATGTGCGATCCATAGAGTGGGCAATTGATCATATGCCTCGCATTAGCAGTGCGGTTATTGCAGTTGTGGTCAAATGCATGCTTAAGTACAGCAAAGAAGAAATCACACCTTTCTGTGATAAAATGAAGAATGAAATGTTTGATGGCGTGAATGATCCCACCTACCTTCTATGGATGTGGATGATGCGGAACAAAGGAGAAAACCCCACAAACGTCTACAAGCGGGCTGTGACAGCGGCGAGAGCATGTCTGGAAGGCAGAACCATCTCTGAGATCAGAGCCTCAAAAACTGATATTTTCAATTGGGGCGATGATTATCAGTCTCCATTTGAATCTGATGAAGAACTTCAAGAAAGCCCGTTCCAATGGGCTGATTTGGATGATCAAGTTGATCATGTCGAAGAGAAATTCCACGCAGTTAAAAGACTTATGAAGAAGACACTCGTGCAATACAGAAAAAAAGAACTATGTGTAGAAAGTCAGCACGAAGCAAGTGAGCTAGACAGAGAGTTAGAAGAAGCAGAAGGTTTAATTAGAAACATAAACCAATGGCAGAACAATACAATCTACCTTAAAAACAAACAACCACAAAAATGAAATTCTTATTTATTGATACTGAGACCACAGGGTTAGATGTCACCCCTGACAATCACGAAGTGATTGAATTCTGTTTCATCATTGAAGATGAAACAGGAAGGATTATCGACAGAGGAACCTATAAAGTTCTCCCTGCGAGGATTGATCTTGCACATCCCAAGGCTTTGGAAATTAATGGGTATAACTCCGAAAGCTGGAAAGATGCCCTCACGAAAACAGAAGCCGCTAAGATCATAGCCGAGAAACTCTGCCAGAGGGGGATACCCGTTGGACACAATGTCCAATTTGATATCAAGGCTCTCAATGCTCTTCTGAAAGAAGGTGGTATTGAAGAGCGTTATCTGGCTCATAGGGCAATGGATACTCAGACCCTTGCCATAGAACACCTCATGCCTACTGGCCTTCACAGTGTTTCTATGGATAACTGCCGAAGGTATCTTGGATGGTCATTAGAGAACGCTCATGCAGCCGAGAAGGATACAGAAGACTGCCGCAGACTGTTCCACACCCTCAACCAAGCTACTCGGCTGAAGAGGCTCTGGTGGGGCTTTGTCGGATCTCGCAATATGAAAAAGCAATACAAATAGCCTTCTAAACATGAGCGTTTTATCTTGCCAAGTACAATATATAACCTTATGGAATCTTTCAAAAGATGGTTATTATTACAGGAAATTCATCATGTCTCCATTTATGAAGATGGTGAACTTGTTCCCTTTGAGGTCGATGGAGAAGAAGTAATTGCTATCGATATGAAATTTGAACACTATCCCGAAGAAGACCTTAAAAAGCAATTGAGCCATATAGATTCAAAGTTCTACGGCAAACTCCCAAACCAAGATTTCTACCTATTGCGAGCGCCAGGAAAAACAACTTTATCTAAATCTGTTCCTCATGGATTCATTGAACTCCCCACAGATTGGTGGGACAGAGCATTAGCCATTTATCAAAATGGAAATGTGAAATGGAATCACCCAGCTAAGGCTGCTTAGATGAAAAAGAACGCATCTTCTAGTTTCAATAAATCATCTAAAGCGACTATGGTCCAGTCCCTATAATCCATCTTGTATTCGAAACTAAAGCCAACTAATTCGTTTGTTTTCAAGATGGCCAACCATGGCTTTCTGTTCTTCTTCCAAAGAAGGATAGGCTTCTTATCACATCTCTTTGAGTCGTCTGTGACTTGTTCTAAAAATTCATCAATCTCTCTGTGGCCCCCCACAAAGGCAGAGTTAAGGTCAATATCATCATACCCCCCTTTGCTTTCAATAACAAAAGAAAACCCTTCTGGACAGCACAAATCCCCCGTCAACGTATCTTTAGCGTGTTTAGGAAGATGTCCTACTTGAGACCATCGATTTCCTGACCCAATGGATCTTGAAAAGGTTTTTTTAAACCTTTTAGTCAAAATGCCAGCAAGCTCTCGTTCTCTTCGTTTTCCTTTACTAGCGGAATTCTTTTTTTTGCTTTTGGTCACAAGTATATCTTCTATAATATAATCATCATTATCCATAACTTAGTTAAGTTATGAATCTTCTAAAATTTTTAAAGCCCCTGTAATATCCCAGTCGATTTGTTCTAAAGAACTTAATAAATTAATCAATTCAGATTCAGAAATAGATTGTTCATAAGATAAGTTTTCGACAATAGTCTTAATGTTGTTTATTGAGTTCTTTATACTTTCGCACTTATCATTTACATCATAACAATAATTATTCTGTTCATAAGAAGAATAATCTTTAAAGTCATATGATTGAAAAGTTTCATTGAGATTGTCCGGTATGGGTTCAGAAATCACCTCTCCAATAGACTCCCCTTTTCTTATTTCAATTTTTTCAACATTATTATCCCATGGTATATTTTCTTTATAGCTTTTTTCAATTTTAAACTTTAAAAAATCTTCTTCGTCAACTACTGGGTGTTCTTTTGAAACTTTAAACACCCATAATTCTTCTGTGGGCAATTCAAATAAACGTTGCCTCCCAATAAATCCGCTAGTGAAGACATCGGCACAGCAATCCACGGCCCTTTTCCATATGGTTTCTGTGCTGCAAAAGAAAATTTGGCCTAAATCTTTTCTAAGATCTATTATCCAAAGAGGCCTATGCTGATTTCTAAAAATCCATAAATAACTTGACTCATTCACTCTCTCCCCTATGGCCACAGCCATTTGGCCATAATTGACATAAGAAAAGAATGATTCTAATCCATTCATTCTTGTTGGAATTACATCTTCTGCACACCCCGCAGAAGCATCAAACATTCTAAGAATTATTTCAGAATCGCATTTTGAAATAGTTTCATACTTTTCTTCCAACAGAGAATATTCAGGGATGAACCCATTATGTATTATAGCGACTCTATTGTCTTCGCTCATAAAGGGATGATTGTTTACATTATCACTTGCGTGACCAACTCCTATGGACGACGCCCTTGCATGCAAAAGAAGGATATTTGGATCAAAGTTTCTTACTTTATTCCAAATATCCTTCTCAATAATCTGGCTTGATGTAATTGATTCCTTATAACATATTGTGTCTCCATTATCCCTTGAACCCCAAAATCCAGCAGCATCTTTGCCTCTAGATTCTATTCCCTCAAAGAGCTTTGTAGCCAAAGAAAAAGAAACATGAGGGTTATTAGATTTCCCTATAAAACCGGCAATTCCACACATGATTTCATTTTATCAATAATCATCTTAGTTATAAAGCCTAGTTTAAAGAGCTTCCGGCGGAGCTTCTTGAGGAGCTTCCGGTGGAGCTTCTTGAGCTTCCGGTGGAGCTTCTTGAGCTTCCGGCGGAGCTTCTTGAGGGGTTGCTACAGAGTTTACAGGAATTCCTAAATCGGCGGATAATTTCTCCATCTCCTGCGTGGCGGATTCTATTGTTTCTAACAAGTCTTGTTTTTCTTCAATAGATTTCATAATGGAAGTTCCAATTTTTTGAAGCTTTTTAAGACTCTTTTTGTCGCCAGTCCAATCACTATGCAAAATCCTTCTAATCTGATTGACTATTGTATAAGCCATACTAGAAATCTGTTTGCTTCCTAAATTTGGCGATACTTCTTTTAAATTATGTAGCGCAGAAAGTATATCTCCAATCTTTTCTCCAAGATATGCTTTATTTTCATTTAATATAAATTTTTTAAATTCCATAACATATTTATTCATCAGTCCCATTATTCTTATATTCTATTGCTGCATTAATTAGCCCAGAGAATAAAGGTGCCGCACTTACTAAGCTGCTTTTAAATTCAGGATGCGCCTGAGTTGCAATAAAGTATGGGTGTTCCTTGATTTCTATCATTTCTACAAGACCAGATGATGGATTTGTTCCAGAAACTACCATTCCCTTAGATTCTATGATGTTTATATAATCATTGTTAACTTCGTATCTATGCCTGTGCCGCTCGCTTATAGTCTTTTTATTGTATATTTTACGAGCCAATGTATCTTTTTTGAGAGCACAATCATAAGCTCCCAATCTCATTGTTCCTGATTTCTTTTTAAGTCCTTCTTGCCCTTCTACAAAATCAACAACAGGGTTTGAAGTAAGTTTATCGAACTCAGTGCTATTTGCATCTTTTAAACCACAAACACTTCTTGCAAATTCAATAACTGCACACTGAAGCCCTAAACAAATGCCTAAGAAAGGGATTTTCTTTTCTCTAACAAACTTAATTGCTTTTATTTTACCTTCTACGCCCCGTTGATCAAATCCACCTGGTATGATAACCCCGTCCAGTTCCTCAAAGTATTTATTTAAACCACGCATATCTTTGTAAGATTCAAGGTCTTCAGCGGTAATCCACTTTATGTTGAATCGCACATTATTGTCTAATGAAGCATGAATAAGAGCTTCTTTTAAACTGATGTAAGCTTCCTCGCAGTTTTCATATTTTCCAAATACCCCAATATTGACTTCAAGGCCACCATCCTCTTTAAGCCGCATATATTTCTCTACTAAATCACGATATTTTTGAATTTTACAATAATTTCTTTTCAGTCTAAACCTATCTGCGATTAAATCATCTACGTTTCTATTATAAAATTCAATTGGAACTTGATAAATTGTGTCCACGTCAGGGGCATCAAACACATCATCCCTAGAAACATTTGTTAAATCACTAATTTTTTTAATTATTTTTTCAGGAAGTTTTCGATCTACCCTACAAAACAACATGTCTGCCTGAATCCCATGTCTTTGAAGATCTCTATAACTATTTTGAAATGGTTTAGTTTTAAATTCTTTAATAGTAGGAACCCATAAGATGGGAGCAACAAAAACAATTAGGCAATCATCGCCATGTTTCTGTTTAAATTGTCGGAGGGCCTCATAAAACTGGCCACTTTCCATATCCCCAACTGTGCCGCCAATTTCGGCAATGACAATTTCCGACGAGACCCCTAATGCCTCTAATCTTTCTTGTATCTTATCAGTTACATGAGGAATAATTTGAATCGTTTGACCCAACCACTTACCCTCTTCTTGTTCTTGAATCAATTCTTTATACAAAACGCCAGAAGTGCATATGTTATCTGCATTAGGGTCAATACCAGCAATCCTAGAATAATGCCCTAAGTCCAAATCGGTCTCTGTCCCGTCGTCACATAAAAAACATTCTCCATGTTCACGAGGGGCAAGAATTCCAGCATTTATATTAAAATAAGGATCAAATTTAATAAGGGTAACTGTGTGCCCTCTTAATTTCATCAATAGACCCATCGAGGCAGCGGATACACCTTTCCCTGTGCCGGGTATGACGCCCCCACATACAACAATATATTTTGGCAAGTGAGCCTCCTATGATTCTTCTATTCTTCTTTTAATTAATTCACAATATGACTGTTCTTTTTCTATAAGAACATAGTTTCGATTCCACTTTTTACAAGCAACCCCTGTTGACCCGCTACCTCCAAAAGGATCAAGAACCACATCCCCCTCTAAAGTGGTCATTCGCATACATCTTTCGGGAAGTTCTAATGGAAATGCAGCATCATGATCTTTTTCTCTAGAGCAAGGCATAACCCATGGCTCACGGATAAGCTTCATCCAATCCTCATGTTTATTGTCCCTATGTTTCCCTTTTCCTTTTCGAAAATAAAGAATCGGTTCTGACCCATTTAGGAAACTTGGGGCCACACCATAAACGTCGCCCCATCCTGATCCGCTAGTCACAGGGTTTTCAACTGACCCTTTCAGCCAATTGATCCAACTAGTAAATTTGTAGCCAACCCGTTCAGCTATTTCAATTACTTTAGAAGGGATAAAAAACCTACTGTCTCTACTGCCAGACCAATATCCAGTATTAATGAATATTGCCCCACCAGTCTTTAATACTCGATAAGTACCATGTATCCAACTTTCTGTGAACTCCCAAAATTCATCTTGTGATTGTCTCTCTTTTTCATAAGATTTTTGGGCATTGTATGGAGGAGAGGTAATAATACAATCAAAAATTTCAGGGGAAAACAATTGCATTTCTTCGACGCAACATCCGTGAATAATTTTATTATGTTCCATAATTCTTACTTAAGAGATTATAATCAAAACTATTATAAAAAAAAGACCAAACGAGAGTGTAAACGTTTGACCTTTTTTAAGTTTCCTATAATATTAAAAGCACTTTGTAACAATAATGACGATTCAAATCAAGCGTATTCTATCGTGCAGCTTCCTCCGCTACACGCACTTTCTTGTAAAAGTTTAGTTTCATCCGATTCTTCAAACAACAATGTATAATCCACATCCTTATATTCCCTTTTTAAATCACACCATAACTTCCAATTATGAACATCCTTCATGAGATAAGTAGTTTGTTTTATATCCCCTTCAAGATACCGATCAGAAAATTGTTGCACTCTACGGCACCAATCTTTTTTCTTTTCCCATTCTTTAAAATCTAATTGGTAACGAAAATCCCCAATAGAATCATTAGGGCCTTCCGAGGGCTTCTCTAAATCGGTAACACCAAGTGCTTCATCACACGCAGCCCATAAATTGCCATCAAAAGCATGCAATCCATCAACTACTAAACCGGAGGCCATTGGCATTCCGTCTCCATATGTTTTTGCCAATTCAGTTGGCGTATAAATAGCAGTAAATGGAGCTTGCGGATAATCCTTATCCCCAGATTGAGGCAACAAAGAAATCCCCGCAAAATGACGGCGATTCTTAAAAATGAATTTAGAAACTTCTTCCCATTCCCCATCCCTCACAGTAATAGTATTGCTAACATTGTGCTTAAGCCAAGGATGCGTGCTAAATCCTTCACGAGTCCCAGCCGACACCCAATTTTGTTGAGTTAATTTCACATGTTCCAATAAAGTTATAGCATCTAATTCATTCTTTATTTTTGCACCTTTTGGAACCTCAATGCAAAAAGAAATCACTTCATCTGTGCCGTTAGCACTCCAAACGCTTTTCTCCACCGCATTTGAATTAACTTTTTTAAAATGGGAACATGGAGCCTCAAGATAATTGGCTTGCGATCTGCGAATATACCTTCGAGCATGATGCGCATGAATCCCACTAGCGGTGCCAAGTATGCAACTTGTTGTGCCTGCGGGCTTTACACAAGTGGCTCGGGCGCATTTGTTAATCCCTATTTTTTCAGAAATCTCATCATTAACTTTTAAGACTAGCTTGGCTATTTTTCGTTGAAGTTTAGCGTCAAATAAAACATCCGGCGAATCCATCATTCCTGTAATTGAAACCCCTAAAAGGGCTTCTCTCTTTACAATCCGATCTGTGACCTCACCAAGATACTCAAAATGATTATAACCAGCTTGTAAAGTTCCAATAATGGCAGCAGCTTTGGCCGCAACAGCAAAGTCTTCTTCGCTTTTGACTTTTTTGCCATTGATTTCACAAAGATTACAAAATTCCCAACCGCTTTCTCCCGTAACTTCACAAACTGGCCACATTCCGATTTCCACACATGGGTTAACCATTAGCTCTGTGCTGTCAGACCACACAAACCCCGGTTCTCCATATTCTTTAACAGATTCTATTAAAGATTCAAATTGTTCATAAGAAGTTTCATCTCTAATAAGAAGAGCCGAATTATTGCTCCTGCCCCTTTGTGGGTTTTCATTAAACCAATTGCCTGTTTTGGCCGTAGCCATTTCCAAGTCATCTGGGCTGAACAGGCAGATAGTCGCACTTCTACGAACTCCACCACTTAACACGGCGTCTGATGCATGCATCACGGCATCGTATGCATCAATTGGGCGGAGTTCTGTTTGGCCATCTTCTATGCGAGAATTTAAAAGCTCTGCGATCTTTTCTAATGCATTTTTTAGTGGCTTAGGGCCAGGAGCCTTGCCCGAAGAAGAATTAAGCTTAGACCCTTCCGGTCGAATCCTACTGTAATTAAATTCAACATTATATCCCTCGTACTTAGGGAAATCTCCTCCTCCAAAATAACTACTAAATAAAACGCCAAGCGAATCAGCCCATCCCTCAATACTATCGGGAATCACGTATAATTTGCTTTCCTCTTTTCTGGCTGAAAAACCAGGAAGTTTCCCCACATGATGTTTTTGAACGCTAAACCCTACCCCGCAACCACATAGCAAAAGCCAAAATGATTCTTGAAAGAATCTAAGTCTATCACAATAACTTACACAGCAATTATAAAGTCTAGCATTTTTCTTTAATACTGGCTTCCCGCCAAACTGAAGTGCTCTTTGGGAACCTAAAACTCTTTTTTCTTTGACTCTTTCAAAAGCCCATTCAATATCGTCTTTAATATCATCTTGTGGATACTTTTCAAAATGCATATTTTTAACACGACTAACTGCTTCGTCCCATGTTTCTCTTCTTTTCAACTCCTCATTATATCTTGCATACTTGCTTACAAATGTATAATCTTGTAACGCTTTCAATGACATTCTATACCTCTCTTACAATTTAACTATTTTGGGGAACTTTATCTAAGTGTTATGAACTTTTTTTATAGATAAAATTTATATTAAACTTTTCTTGTGAATCCGTTCTTTTTTATTAGGTCAATTGTTTCACAGCCTTGGAGCATTTGCAACAAGTCATGGTCATGACTAGTCACAAAAACTTTCCTGTCTGATGAAAGCTCACAGATCATGTTGTAAACCCCTGATACACCTATTGGGTCAACATTTGTAGAGACTTCATCTAAAAATACTAAAGAAGGAATCGTTCCGCAATTAAGCATCATGATATAAGAAAATGCTTGCGAAACCGCAAGGTTGATCCGCCGTTTTTCCCCACCCGACATTAAATGATAAGGAGAAGGTTCGCCATCAAATGGAAATCTTTCTATAGTCTCATCAAACTGATTGTTAAATTCTAATTTTAATTTATTATTAATTAAAAATTGCAACCAATAAGCAATCCTACTATTTAAAGCTGGGACTATCCCATCTATAACAAATTTACGAATCCCGTTGTCCCCAAAGGCTTTAACCCAAAACTCGTAATAAGGTAAATTTTCTTCTATTTTTTCAACTTCTATTTTTTTGTTTTTTGATGTTTCTAATTTAGAATTTTGATCCGCATCAGCCACATTGATTATTTCTTCATACGGAGATGCACCAGTCATTTCCTTTTTCTTTTCTTCAATTTGAGATTTTAATTCATTAATTCTTTCTTGTATTAAAATTTGCTCGGTGCTGGCTTGTGGCTCTTTTACTTTAGACAATTCTATTACGTGCTTAGTCATGTCCTTTAATTTGTCATCAATCCCTTTAATCCTTAGGCGGGCAGATTCTATGGCCTTTTCTGCATTCGCAAGGTTTTCATTGATCACATCTAAATTGTCTAAATTTAATTTAATTTTTCCAATAAGATCTTTTTTGTTCTCAATGCTGGACTCTGCCGTGTTTTTTGCATATTTTAAAACGTTTTTATAATTATCCTCTTCAACAGAACCATAACAGACAGGACAATTAGATCCGTTTTTTAATTCTTTAAATTCATCAATGATTGCTTCATTTTTAGATATATTATTTTCATGTCCCTGCAAATTAAGCTTTTGTTCTTGCAATATAAGTTGCAGACTATGCTTTTCTTCTCTTTTGCCTTCTAATTTTTCTTGTGCGAAATGTAAAGCTTCCTCAACTTTTAGTTTATTGTTTTCATATTTAACGATGGTTTCTTTAAGGGTGGTTATCTTATCCTGAATTTCTTGATATTCAATAATTTTAACCCCTATATCCGTTTCGTTTAAATCTTCTTCATTTTTGGATATTTTCGCCTCTAATCGGCCAATGTGAGCAACTACGCCTTCTTTCCATTCGTTTTCTTTTTCACGAATTTGTTTAATTCTTATTTCAGAAACTCTTAAATCTTCAAGAAGAATGGAATATTCACTATTTAAAAGTTTTATAGAATCTTTTCCATTTTTATAAACTTTATTTGCTATGTCCGAATATTCACGATATTTAGAAAGTGATAATAAATTCTCAACTATTTGGCGTTTTGTCGGAGTGTCACACTCCAAAAAGCTCCCTGCGTTATTATCTGTGAAAACAACCGTGTTGATAAAAGCCTCGTAATTCAATCCCAGTTTATTTTCAATCAATTTTTGCGTTGCCGGAATACCACTAAGGGTAATCTCAGTTTCATCTGACCACACTCCGTCTTTATTTTCCCAAAACTTCAACCCATCGGGCTTCCGTGACCTAACTACTCTAAACCCATCCCAGCAGACCTCTATTTCTAATTTTTTACATATTTGATTATTAATAACATCTTTGTGACTTACTTTTTTAGGATATTTGATTGTCTTGCCAAAAAGACCATAAGATAAAATTTCAAGTATAGAACTTTTACCCACTCCGTTACTTGATACCTTTCCATTTTCATCTTTAACATCTAAATTATCTCCTCTAATTAAGACTATATTCCCATAATCTTCAAAATTAATTTCTATACCATCTGGTCCAAAGCAAAGAAAGTTTTTAGCAGAAATGTATTTAAAATTTAGATTTTTCATCACAGCAATTCTGTTTCCCCTCTTTCTAGACAGATTTTTTTACCCGTTTCTAATAAGTGATCACGGTTCAATTCGCCAATATTAACAGTTTCAATATATTCTTCAAACATTGAGTTTTCATCAAGAAGAATTGTCTTGGCATCTTCTACAGTTTGACCGTCTTCTTTATTAGCAACTTGCTTAATTTCCAAACTTCCTAATTCCCCTTCATTCAACAAAGTATCTTTAATTTCAATAAGATCAGAACTTGAAATATCATCAACAACAATTCTAATAAAATTGTTTTTTAAATCGTAATTTTCAATTTGATCATAAGGAACTATTAAATGCTTAGGACTAAAATCATTTTCAATATATTCTTTTTCTTGAGTTTCCAAATCGTAAATTAAAATATGTTTTATTTGATTTGCTTCACCAAAACTTAATTCCAATGGCGAACCAACATACTCTACATTTTGAATAATTTGGGGCAAATGATAATGCCCAAGAAAAACCTGATCCCATTCAGAGAACAAGGAAGAATCTACTTTAGTTATTTCTCCATCATGTTCTACTGCGACATCTGCCATCATCCCACTATTGTATTTTGCTCCGTTAAGGGCAATGTGGGCACATAAAAGCTTTTTAGGATCATTTCCTCTAGATTGATTTATTTTTTTTAAAGATTCAATTGGATCAAGTGTGAACGGAATAAAGTCAATTGAATGACCTAAAATATTTAAAGTCGTCTCACGATCTACAACTGTGACCCCTGGCAGGGCCGAAAGAGGAGCAACGCTATTAATGTCTCCTTTATCTCGATACCATAAATCGTGATTCCCCAAAAGAAGCCAAAGTTTTATTTTGCCATTAAGATATTTTTTAAAAACATTAAAAGCTTTATGGTATGTCAATATTTCAATACGTTGACGATTATGAAATAAATCGCCCAAAAATAGAATATGATCGACAGACTGTTCCTCAGCAGTCTTAAATACCCATTCCAAGGCATCTAAGCAATCTTGAAGTCTGTCTACGCTTCTTTTGTGAGGATGTATGTGAACATCCGAGAAAATCAAAAGTTTTGACACACCTTATATTCCCATTAAGTGTTTTGGCTTATCGCCATTTTTTAACACATCTTGAGAATTAAGGGTAGACTGATCCTCCGGCTTTTCTGATAAAAGACCTTTTAAAACATCCCAAACATTAGAAGTTTTTATTTTAATTGGCGGAGCTTGAGCACCAGGAGAAGCAGGAGGAGCACCAAGCCCAGCGTCTAAACCACCTCCCATAGGTGGAGTTGCCATAGGTGGAGTTGCCATAGGCATAGCAGGTGGTGCCGCTGCTGCACCCGCAGGGGCAGCAGGATCGGCAGGAGGAGCTTCCTGCTCGTCGAATTCTTCCGAATTTACATTAATTAAGAAATTTTTAAATTTCATGGCACAAATATATATGATTAAAACTCATATAAAGAAATCAAAAAATAAACTTTCATGCATACCTAATTTACTTACTAAAGTTAGCGTCCCTGTGGTTCGAGATTAGTCTGAGATGATTGATGCAGTGAGAAGGTTGTTATCGAGAATACACAGGTGCGGCACCTGCCCTTAATTGCAGGTGCCGCTTTTTTTATGTGGTATACTCATTTGCTTGATCAATCTCTAATGCATCCGTAATATATTGTTGTTGTTTGTCAATATATGCAGTGGCAATAACGACAGCGCCTGCGTGGTCTAAAAAATCTCTTTTTGTATAATAAGAATTAAGCATATCAACATAAATTGGCGATGCTAGACCATATACGTCTACATTCATTAAAACTCTTTTAATCCTAATGCTTTCAATCATTCCCACCTCTGCTCGGAACTTTAGAAATGCAATATCCCCCTCTTTGTACGGAAGAGTATAAACAGTAGATTTATCAACTACTCCATACCCAAATACGTGAATGCCTCCAGTTGATGAATAATTAAAATCTGCCATTATAAATCCTCTCTCAATTTTTGTAACTTTTTATATAACCTGCTGCTTAGTTGTGCGTTGCTTTGAGATATTGTATATAAATCCAACTCATGAACCACTTCTCCACTATCTAATTTGTAATAAATATCTCCTCCCACAAAGTCTATCCCAATTACTTGAGCATAATATCCCAAAGAAACCTTCCCTATACTAACTGGATTTTTATATTGCGGAACTACTCTGTCTCCAATAATAAATTTCTGTTTTGATGTTATTGTGGAATTAGTAACTGGTGCTGTTTCGTCTATTTGGGTTTTTTTCTTTTGGATTTTCTCATAATGTTTTAAATAACTATCAACTAACCTCCCGCCAGACAATAGAAACAAATCTAACTCATGGTATTTGGCATTATTAGAAAGTTCGTAATAAATATTACTTTGGTTTAAAAATATTTTAACAACTTCATAAACTTCTTTTGTATTTTTTACGATAACATTATCGCCAATAAGAAACTTATGAGCAGAAACAATCGTGGTCGCAGGAGGATCGGTTGTTTCTCCAATATCACTTTTTAACTTTTGCAAATCCGCATGAACATCACTTAAGTTTTTAACAATACAATCTGAATTTTGACCTCCTGTTAGGAGGTTGATTTCTGAAAATATAGAACCATCACTTAAAAGATAATAATTTTTATCTATTGTTCTATTAACGTCAATAACTATGTGTTGCGATTTGTCGCATTTTTTATACGCTCTGTCGCCAGGACGAAATTTAACATCGAAAGTATGTCCAAACCCTGGTGATGATTGAAGCCATCTCCACGGCAGTACTGCGCCAAACCCAAATGATATACTCATAATCCCTCCTAGTATATTTAGCTTAATTAAAAAAAAAGATCCGCTTTAAAAAGCGGATCTTAAAATAAGATGATAATGGGTATATTTATATCTATTGCTCTGCGTCTACGGCAGGTTCCACAGAGCTTGTGCTTGATACAACATCGGCGGCGGTCGGATTAGCCAGTTGATCATTAAGATCTTTTCTAGCTTTTACAATTTGAGCTAAAGATTCAGTAAACACTTCTTCATTAAGAGCTTTTAAATTTAAATTTAAAGGGTATTGTTCTACTACATTCCCTTCTTCATCAACTCTTCCAAAAATTGTTCTAATTTGGGTCTGTAGGTGGATTAATCCTGCCATTAAAATCTCCTTTTCGTATTGTTTTGTTGATTGATAAACAGGTTTTTTTACATTACCTATAGTAAATAAAGTAAGCTATTTTTAATTTTTTAGCTTTTAGTGGAGATTTTATGAATATTGTTCCAATCGGCGCACGAAAAGCGAAACAACTAAGAGACTGGGATTCCGCATCGTTTTCTACTGAAAACTTTGTTTATTACGACTCTGCGGCAGATAAGTATAAAGCAACCGTCAACTTCAAATGGAATTCTAATGGCGGAATCATCTTTACGGGTAACAAAAACGTCACTCCAGGCGATGGTTCCATGCTTCATATTGATGCCGCCACCATTACCGACAATGCCACAGCAGCATCTGGAACTGCTTCCAAATTTGCAAACATTGTTATTGAAGTTCCCACGTTAGCAGCCACCAATGCTTCGGTTACAACCACGGACGCTGCCTCTTTATATGTTGCTGGCGCTCCAACTGCGGGCGATAATCAAACCATTACTAACACCCATGCATTATGGGTTGATTCAGGAAACACTAGGTTAGATGGCAATCTCTCAATTGGCGGCATAAATGATCCCAACAATCCTCTTCGCATTGGGAACCTAGGCGGGGTTAGTGGCAATGACTTTACTGTCAATAACGACGCCAATGTTGGACTTGAACTGCGTTCAGGAGGCAGCGGAGGGACGCCATATATTGACTTTGTAAATGATAGTTCTGTTGATTATGACGCTCGCATCAGATTGACTGGCAGCAGCAGCCTCGCTTTTGAAGGCACCCTCGTTGGTATCAACTCGACATCTCCAGATGCCATGTTGGAGATCGTCACAAATGGAATTAGCGAAGAAGGTCTGCACATCAAAGGAGTAGCAGGGCAAATAGGTAATTTGCTTTATGTTACAGATTCTTCCGATGTTACCATGTTTAATATTGATAATGCTGGTGGGGTGTTGGCTAGAAATTTATGGCTTGATGCCAATTTGATAACTCCTGCCACTGGAAACGGATCTCTGCTTCACGTTGATACTGCTGGATTTACTTATGACAGTAACACATCCGCATCTGCAACCGTTTCAAAATTTACAACAGTTACTTTAGAGGGGTCTGTTGTCGGAGCAGTTAATTCGTCAGTTACAACCACTGATGCTGCCACCTTATATATTGCTGGAACACCAACCGCTGGCACAAATCAAACCATTACTAACGCTTATTCATTATGGGTAGACTCAGGAGATGCCAGATTTGATGGTCAAATTAGATTATACGATTCAGATGCATCTAATTATATTGCTATTCAATCTCCTGCAACCGTAGCATCGAATGTGACTTTAACTTTACCTGGCGACGATGGTGCAGCGGACCAGGTTTTGAAAACTGACGGGTCTGGGGTTTTAAGTTGGGTAGATGTTTCATCTTTGTCAAGTAGTTACACATGGACAGTAAGCGACAGTTCTAACACAACTTCTGTTGCCTCTGGCTCAACCGTTGTAATTCAGGGAACCGCAAATGAAATAGAAGTCTCCAATTCAAGTGGCACTTTAACAGTGGGCTTGCCTTCTAACGTCACAATCTCTGGCGACCTGACCATTTCAGGAACTACTACAACAGTTAATACTTCCACCCTTTCTGTTGAAGATCCATTGATTTTTTTAGCTTCAGGAAACAACAGCAGCGATGTTGTAGATATCGGTTTTTATGGACTTATGGACGTAACGGGATCGCAAGACGTATATGCAGGACTATTTAGAGATGCCAGTGACACTAGGTGGAAGCTATTTGACTTACTTCAGGCCGTGCCAACCACCACAGTCGATACCAGCGGAACTGGTTATGACCACGCAGACTTACAAGTTGGCTCCCTTTATGCTGATGACAATGTATACATTGGCGGAACAGCAATAGCCGGTGCTACAACTGAGCAAATTCAAGATATTGCCGGTGGGATGGTAACAGGAAATACAGAAACTTTAATCACTGTTACTTATGACGATAGCGATGGAACTATTGACTTTGTTGTTGATAATGATCTTTCTAACTATGACAACTCTTCTTCTGGCTTTATTACCGCCAATCTAACTGAAGAACAAGTTGAAGATTTCGTGGGAGGGATGGTAACAGGAAATACAGAAACAGGAATTACCGTTACTTATCAAGATGGCGATGGGACTCTTGACTTTATTGTATCTGACTTAACAGTTGCAGGAGATAGTGGTTCTACGGGCATGACTCCTGGCGACACCCTCACCATTTCTGGGGGGACCAATGTAACAACTTCAATGAGTGGAGACACACTTACCATTGCCTCTACGGATACTAATACTCAACTAACTCAAGAGGAAGTTCAGGATTATGTTGGAGGCATGTTAGGCGGAACAGAAACATATATCTCTGTTGACTACGATGATACTGGCGGGAACATTAATTTTGTGGTGCCTGTCAAAGACGAAGATAATATGGCTTCTAATAGTGCATCTTACTTAGCTACCCAACAATCAATTAAAGCTTATGTGGACGCACAAGTAGCTACCGAAAACACCATCGCAGAGATGAATGATACAAATGTATCCAGTCCCGCCGCTGGCCATGTTTTAATTTATGATAATTCATCTAGTTTATGGGATAATGCAACATTAACTGAAGGAAACAACATCACCATCACTAATGGCGATGGTTCAATTACTATTGCTGCTTCTGATAACAATACACAACTCACCGAAGAACAAGTAGAAGACTATGTTGGCGGAATGGTTACAGGGAATACAGAAACAGGAATTACCGTTACTTATCAAGATGGAGACGGGACTCTTGATTTCACAGTTTCTGACACTACGGTAGCTGGGGATAGTGGATCTACAGGCATAACTCCTGGCGACACTCTCACCATCGCTGGGGGGACAAACATCACCACAGCAATGAGTGGAGACACACTAACAGTTTCATCAACATTGACTCCACTTACTGAAGAACAAGTTAAAGATTTTGTGGGAGGGATGGTAACAGGGAACACAGAAACTTTAATCACTGTTACTTATGAAGATAGTAATGGAACTCTTGACTTCGTTGTTGATAATGATCTTTCTAACTATGACAATACGACTTCTGGCTTTGTTACAGGCACTCTAAGCCAAGAACAAGTAGAAGACTATGTTGGCGGAATGCTTGACGGAACAGAAACAGGCATATCTGTGTCTTATAACGACACAGATGGAAATATAAATTTTGTAGTCTCTGACATTACGGTCTCAGGAGATAGTGGATCTACTGGCATCGCCCCTGGCGAAACTTTTACTATTGCGGGAGGGACTAACGCCACAACAGCGATGAGTGGAAATAGCTTGACAATCAATGTAGATGATGCGTTTCTTGTCAACAATGCGGACGACACAACAACCGGAACAATCACAGCCGCAGGTTTTAAGACAAACGGGCAAAATGCTCTTGAAATAACGCCTCACGGAACAAGTGCCGGTAATACAGGAGAAATTAGATTTGTTGAGTTAGCGGCTAACGGAACTAATTTTATTACCCTTAAAGCACCCGACTCTATTCCATCCGGCACCGGCCCAGTTTATGTTTTGCCCGCTGTTGATGGTAGTGATGGACAACAACTTACTACTGACGGATCAGGAACCCTTTCTTGGGCTGCGGCAGCAACCGCCGCTGGAACTCCAACTGCTATTACTGTGGCCGACACAACAGACACCACTTCTTTTGTGGCCCTTTTTGAATCCGCTACTGGCGATCTTGGGCCAAAGACGGACGCAGGCATTACATATAATGCTGGCACAGGTATGTTGACCGCAACTGGATTCACTGGCCCACTTACTGGAAACGCCACCACCGTGACAAACGGCGTTTATACTACTAACAATCTTTCGGTCATGGCCGCTACAACTTCTGCCCAGTTAGCAGGAGTAATATCAGACGAAACGGGTAGCGGAGCATTAGTCTTTGCCACTAGCCCCACTTTAGTTACTCCAGCATTAGGAACGCCCGCATCTGGGAATCTTGCAAACTGCACGTTCCCGACTCTTAATCAAGATACAACTGGCACGGCAACTATTGCGACTACCGTAACCGTGGCCGATGAATCTTCTGACACCACATGTTTCCCAGTCTTCGTTACTGCGGCAACTGGTAACTTAGCTCCAAAATCTGGCACTAATCTAGCATTTAATTCTAGCAGTGGAATTTTAACTGCAACTGCTTTTGCAGGCCCGCTTACTGGCAATGTTACAGGTAATGCTGATACCGCTACAGCCTTGGCAACTGGTAGAACGATTGGAATGACAGGAGATGTCGTATGGACATCTGCAAGTTTCACTGGATCTGGCGATGTAACTGGCACGGCAACGATTCAAGCCAATTCTGTCGATGGAACGATGATCGCTCTAGGCTCAGATGCTGGTGGCGACATCATGTACTACGACGGTACTAATTATATAAGACTCGCCAAGGGAAGCAATGACCAAGTTTTAACACTTGCTAGTGGAGTTCCTTCTTGGGCCAATGCCAGTGGCGGCGGTGCCAGTGCTTTAAATGATTTGTCCGATGTAACATATTCAAATGGCGACTTAACAATTTCCAGCTTGGACACAATTGTTGCTGGGCCTCTTACTGTCGATTCAAGCGAAAATATAACGCTAGACGCAGACGGCGGAACCATTCAGTTTGCCGACGCTGGAGTTTCATTGGGGGCTATTACTTCTTCTGGATATTCTGGGAATGCTGCCTCAGTGACAAACGGCGTTTATACTACTAACAATCTTTCGGTCATGGCTGCTACTACTTCTGCTCAATTAGCAGGAGTAGTGTCGGACAAAACAGGAAGTGGGGCATTAGTCTTTGCCACTAGCCCTACTTTAGTCACCCCAGCATTAGGGACGCCAGCATCTGGCAATCTTGCAAACTGCACGTTCCCGACTCTTAATCAAGATACAACTGGTACGGCAACTATTGCGACTACCGTAACCGTGGCCGACGAATCTTCTGACACCACATGTTTTCCTTTGTTTGTTACTGCGGCAACTGGTAACTTGGCTCCAAAGTCTGGAACTAATCTAGCATTTAATTCTAGCACGGGAATTTTGACGGCAACTGGGTTTGCGGGTGATATAACTGGCGACGTTACTGGCAACGCTGATACGGTAACCAATGGTGTTTATACTACTAACAATCTTTCGGTCATGGCTGCTACTACTTCTGCTCAATTAGCAGGAGTAATGTCGGACGAAACAGGCAGTGGGGCATTAGTCTTTGCTACCAGTCCTACTTTAGTAACGCCTGCATTAGGGACGCCCTCTGCATTAGTGGGAACTAACATAAGTGGAACTGCGGCAAGCTTGACAGTGGGCGCAGTAAATTCAAGTATCCAAAATGCGGTTGAATTAAGTCCCCATGGAACAAGTGCTGGGAACACTGGAGAAATTAG
>Ga0114999_10001041_pt1 | contig 39499 bp, 33 predicted proteins | sample ArcticOcean_MG_C_3_FD_89820 | JGI IMG/M metagenome (GOLD analysis project Ga0114999, IMG submission 89820) | Marine microbial communities from western Arctic Ocean - ArcticOcean_MG_CB8_126 | ecosystem: Environmental > Aquatic > Marine > Oceanic | place: Arctic Ocean: Canada Basin | collected...
ATGATTGTCGTACTTCCGCTGGTGGCATCTTTAGTACTGCTTGGGTACTCAGCGTGGTTATTCGGTGGATCAGCTTCGGGTACCGGACCTTTCTTGTCTAGTCAGAACAATCAAACCACTTGGCGTGTTTTCGACGGTGCGAATCCAATCGCAACGGTGATGAGTGTTCGACCGTACAGTGTCAATTCAGGGGTTCGAGGCCGATGGCAACTACGGAAGGGAGTTATCGGTGAAACTGCGTACCCGCTACTATTCCTAACGCTGTTAACTGTTCTCAGTTGGAGATATTTCGAGACCCAGGGTGACAACAATATTTGGGCTTTGCCGCCTCTCTCGTCGGTACTCACCCTTGCCGCACTGGTCGTTTGCGTTCTATTCATTGTCGAGAAATCAAATGTGATCACGACCAACGATGCGCGAACAAATGGATTTCGTGAACTAACGTCGGTAATCGGTGGTGGAGAGATGATGTTCGCTCTCATACGCTGGTATGACGCGCTTGTTGTTGCCGCAATTTCGTATGGATTTGTACGGCTTTCAGTTCAGGTCCTAAACAGGCTGTACCTAACTAAACGAGTAGGCATGATTTTCGGGTTTGGAGCGATCGGTCTCGTTTTCTCTGGCTACTCGATCCTGATGGCAGTTGGACTTGGAGGCACCCTGATATCAGTGGGGTTCTTCATCGGGATTATTTCTGCATCTGTTGCGAGGGTACTCACTGACAGGCAAGAACAATTGCTACCGGCAGCTATTACCGCAAATTCAAAACGTGAAGTAAGAAGACCGAGAGAGACAGATCGTGAAGCCAGTGATGCACTGGAAGCTGAGATAACCTCTACGCGAGCAAAATCTAATTCTGATGAGACTAGCGAAACTAAATCGACTCCTGCCGAGAAGAGTCGATCATCTGGTAGTTTTGTTCGAATAGTGCGACTAACAAAAACACAGCAACAGCTTCTCGCCGAGGCTTTGCATCGTGGGGACATAGACGCCCTGTCGACGAGCAGGTACTTTTCGCAAGGTGTTGGAGATTCGCTTGTGCTTGGACGCGGTGCTCTCAACGAAGTCAGAATGATTGTGAAAACTGCGATTGATAAAAGTTCTACAACTGGCGCGGAAGTCTCATTACTGCAACTCCAAGAGCAGATAGACAAAGAAATTGCCAGCTTCGACTTGTGATCCGAAGTGAAGAAAAAGCCAGCGAAGTTGTTACACGGTAATCCGGTGACGCTGATCTCGTGAGATAACTCGTCATCCAGTCAGATCGGTGCAGCCTAGTCACCCCTGCCAAGCAGCCACTTGCAGCCTGCACGCGCACTCTGTGGACGTGAGCAATCTCAGGAGATGGGTTGAGTGACAGTCATGACAGCCGTTCACTCCTTTAGCATCTCCGAATAGAGTTTGGGCCGGCGGAAGTGCCGCCCCAATCAGGTGCCGGGATGTCTTACGCCATAATGTTCCTCATCGCGGTGGTGGATCGAAGCTTGCTAAAAGCTTGGGGTTAGAAATTGGTTTCAACGCGAAAAATGCCCGAGGGGCTGCCCCCTATCCTCAGAGTGGGAACGGCTAAGAAGTAGAGCGGGGTCGAGTAAAATGGTCACGATCAAGTGTGCCGTGGGTATTAGATCCTGAAGCCGAGGACAGTACGATGCTGAGAGCGATTACAAATCTTCTACCGTGGTCTCAACCGACTGAGGGAAGTGGAACCCCGCCTACAATCGACAGAGTTCCGTACGACAATGTCACGCCGTGGAAAGCCACCTCCAATGTGCAAAGCTTCAGCGGCTCCACCTGTGAAATCTGCGGCACTAAGGGTGTTCCAGTGGTCTACGGGTATCTTACGATCGTTCCGCCAGAAGACGAAGCAGTAGTCGGAGGTTGCACAATCTCACCGGGAATGCCTCGCTATGCCTGCACAAATTGCAAAACCCGCTGGAACGCTGGTGATGAAGACTACTACGAGACGTTTAGAAAATTGCTCGCTCGATGACCAGATCCTGACTGCCGAGCACTGGGCAGCCGAAACGGACTCAATTTACTGCTCGCGCACCCAGTCCTGACGTTCAAAGCCTAGTGTTGTGAGTCGCATTTCATCGTCCTTTATCGATACTTCGTAGTCGGAATCGTTGTAGGCGAAACCAAACTCGTTATACACGGTGATGTGGATTCGACCGTCGGGTCTGAATGCGTATTCACCTACTTCTTTTATAGGACCGAACAGACCTGACGCCTCGACGGAGATAGAACCATCAAAACTAAAGTTCATTATCTGGTTCTCAGCCAAGAAGATGTTGTTCGTGTCTGACAGCCGCCAAGTTCCGAGTATTTCTGACTGTAGATCGATGACTTGAGCAAGTGAAGTAGTTGTCGCCAGCGGCTTGGGTTCCGAGGTAGCCTTTGCTGGCGGTCTGTCAGCCTGTGTGTTTGCCGTAGTGGCAGGGCGAGCTGCTGGTGGTGCTCCGTAACCGCAGGCGTAGTTACCGCTACCAAACAGGTTCCCGAAGATAGTTGGTCCCGTGAACGTAAACCTGACCAACTGAGTTTCGTTCTTGGCAAGGGCAATATTTTGTGATTCAACCCAGACACCGCCACTGCTGAGTTTCGACCAGACCTGAATCGAGCCTTGAGCTCCGTTGTTTTTGTAAGTGCAATCCACTTGTATCGCGTAATCGCCATCAACAAAGCCCTCATTGGCAGTTTGACCAACGATTGCTGGCTCAACCGACGAACACCCCGCTAGTGCGGCAAAGGAAAACAAAATTACAATCAGATATTTTCGGGTGCTGGTCACGAATTTCATAGCGAGCATGGTAACCCACCGCTTCCCCGGGTTTCTTGAAAGCTATCGGCTGAACGTCAAATGCCTGCTTATAGCATCCGATTGGTGTCAACAGGGTGTCAGTAACAAAAAAGCCCCCAGATTTCTCTGAGGGCTTTCTCGTTTGTCTTCATATGGAGCGGAAGACGAGGTTCGAACTCGCGACCCTCTCCTTGGCAAGGAGATGCTCTACCACTGAGCCACTTCCGCTAGTGCATTCAACAATAAGCACTCTCAGGCTCACGGTCAAGGTCGCGGGCGACTTTTACTACTTAGATTCGTGGGTGAGCTGAGTTGGGCGTTCGAGTGGCAGGGACGATTGATCCTGAAAATGAATTCAGGATGACAGTGGGGGAGGGCGCTAGCCGTAGGCATCTTCGTGATTTCCTGAGTGAAGTCATCGGAATCGACGGATCTGGTGTCCGGTCGCGATTGGTTGTTTGCTGGAGTCGTCGTTCGAGTGCTGGGGACGATTGATCCTGAAAATGAATTCAGGATGACAACGCGGGAGGGGGGCTAGCCGCACGCATCAACGTGATTTCCCGAGTGAAGTCATCGGAGTCGAGGGATCTGGTGTGGGGTAGCGATTGTTTGTTTGCTGGAGTGATCGTTCGGGTGGTGGGAACGATTGATCCTGAAAATGAATTCAGGATGACAGCGGAGGGAGGGCGCTAGCGGTAGGCATCAACGGATTTCCCTAGCCTCGATATTCATCGGGGTAAACATCGTCATCGGAGTCGAGGGATCTGGTGTGGGGTAGCGATTGTTTGATTGCTGGAGTGGTCGTTGACTCCATCGAGATCCCTCCACTCCGCTTTGCTGTGGTCGGGAATTTGAAATTAACGCACTAGGCATATGCGTTACAAGCGCTTGAACAGTTCCCAGCAGGCGGCTACGGGGTGGTAGTCGGTTTTTGAGGCGGGGCTTTTGAGATCGTCGTATCGGTTGTTGTCGGCATCGAGAATCCGATACCAGCCGCCGTATTGCTGGTCGACTAGATTGGCGAGCGACCATTCCCACGTTCGTTCGTACCAGTCAGAATAAACCTGCTTGCCAGTTCGCTTCGCCAGCAGTCCCGCCGCGGCGATCGTTTCTGAAAGCACCCAGTAGTAGCGATCGGTGTCGATTACGCCACCACTTGCAGCGTCCCCTCGCCCAAGTGCGGATGCACGCCCGGCGCCCAACGAAGGGCTAATCGAGTAGTTGAAACCGCCGTTCTCGTGGTCCCAGCCCTGTTCAACTGCCGCATCGAATAACCTCTTCGCCTGTGGAAGCATCCAGTCCTGCGGGTTGTGCTCCTCGAGGATCAGGAGCAGCTTCGTCCACTCGGTCCAGTGTCCTACTAGATATCCGTACGGGCGGAACAGGTTCTTGGGATCGTCGAGGTTGTACTCCCAGTCGATCGACCAGTCCTCATCGAAGTGTTCCCAAACCATGCCGTCTGACTGACCGGCAAGGTCGACACATACCCGCTTCGCAAGCGTCGTTGCTCGTTGAATATAACGTTGCTCGCCCGTCGCTTCGAACGCGGCAATCATGGCTTCGCAAGTGTGCATGTTGGCGTTCTGACCACGATACGGATCAACAGATAGAAAATCGGGCGTTATTTCATCGACGTACAGTTCGTCGTTTTTTCGCCAGAAATAACGCTCCATCAGATCGAACGTTTCACTAAGTGGTTCGGCCGCTTCAGCAATTCCCGCCTTCAGCGCGGTAGCGTACGCCAGCAATACGAAAGCGTGCCCGTAGCAGTGGTTCGTGGAGTCATCGACGTCGATGCCGTCCAGCAGCCACGCGTAGCCGCCGGTAGATTGCTTGTGATGTTCGCCCAGGAACTTCACGCCGTGCCGTGCGGCTTCGAGATACTCAGGATTGTTCAACATCGTTGCAGCCGTGGCGAACACGTAAACGAAGCGACAGGTTCCGACGAGGTGCTTGGTTCGATCGTCGAATATCGTGCCATCGTCCCGGAACTGGTTGATATAGCCACCGAGGGTGTTGTCGATGCACTCCGGGTAGTAGAAATCGACAATGCTTTGGACCTGGTCGATGAGGAAGCTTTTCGAACGGAAGTTGTGTGGGCTACGTTGATTGTTCATGGCTGGTGGACGAGGACTGTGATGATTTGCCCTGAAAGTCTTCTCCCAGCGGGAGAGGATTTAGGTGAGGGAGAATCGATCGCAGATGGCTAAATAGACGTTTCACCCTCATCACTTCGACAGGCTCGTACACGGCCAAAACACGGGAGTAGGAAAGCTCAGGCTTATTCGTCGCTAATTTTTACGAGAAGCTTGCCGAAGTTCTCACCTCGGAGAAGTCCGATGAACGCCTGAGGGGCGTTCTCGAATCCGTCGACGATATCTTCTTTGTACTTGATTCGACCGTCTTTGATCCAGTTCGATATTCGGCCCCGGGCGATTTCGTGCTGCAGCTGGAAGTCGTAAACAAGGAAGCCTTCGACCGTGCCACGCACTCGGGTAAGCACCCCTAGATTGCGCGGTCCCGTCGATGGATTCGCAGGGTTGGCGTTGTATTGGGACACCTGCCCACAGATAGCAACTCTCGCCTTGAGTGCGAGATTTTCTAAAACAGCGTCCGTAACTGGACCGCCAACATTGTCGAAGTAGACATCTACGCCGGTTGGCGACAGTCGAGCGAGTTCCGCAGAAACGTCCTGCGTCTTGTAGTTAATCGACCCGTCGAATCCGAGTTCATCGACGATGTATTTGCACTTCTCGTCGCTACCGGCAATACCAATTACGAAACAGCCGTTTATCTTGCCGATCTGACCAACGACGGCTCCAACCGCTCCCGATGCAGCCGAGACAACCAGAGTGTCGCCTGCTCTGGGCTTCAGCACTTCTAGAAGGCCGAAATACGCCGTCATGCCGGGCATGCCCAGCGCACCCACCGCGGTAGAAATCGGGCCTAATTTGTCATCCACACGAGTTACATCGTGAGCCGAAACCGCAGCCCATTCTTGCCAGCCAATACTCGAACGAACGATATCGCCGATTTTGTACAACGGCGACTCACTCTGTTCGACACGTGCGACCACCTCGCCGGTCATGATGTCGCCAATCTCGAGAGTGGCTGCGTAGGAAGGTCCGCCTCGCATGCGACCGCGCATGTAGGGATCGAGGCTCATGTAGAGCGAGCGGATTAGTACTTCGCCGTGCCTTGCTTCGGGAATCGGCGACTCGACGAGTCCGAAGTTATCGGGTGCTGGCTCGCCTTCAGGGCGGCTCGTCATCGTCCATGCACGGTTCATCGTATCTGACATATTTTGCTCGTTTTGGAAGTGGGTTTGTTCGGGTGAATTCTAGCTGTTAAGTTCGATTTCGAGGTTGCCAAATACATCAACCGTCACGCCCCATCCGGGATGAATAACGGTTGTGGCGTCGGGCTCTTCGATGATTGCCGGGCCTACGAAAACGGCGCCAGCGGGTAGTTTTGAACGATCATATACGGGCGTTTGGGCTACGCCTTTATCACCTGAGTTTTCGGCGAAGTAAACCGGGCGTTCGCCCTTCGTTGCGACCGAAGCGTCGGTTCCAGTGCTATCTAGTTTGCGCATTTGCGGTCGAGAGATTTTTCCGATTGTTGTCAGGCGGAGATTTACCAGCTCAACCGGTTCGTCGTTGGCGCGGAATCCGTAGGCCATTTCGTGGGCATCATGGAACGACTCTGTGAGTTCGTTCATCCATGCTTCGTCGATCGTCGTTCTTGCTGGTGCGGGGACACTCAGTTCGAAGCTCTGGCCCCAGTAACGCATTTCGATGGCGCGCTCGAACTCCGGTGCGCCTGACGCCGAGGCCGCTATGCGATGGGCTTCACGTCCTGCATTTTCCAGCCGTTCAAATTCGCTTGCTACCAGAGACAATTCGATCTCGTCGGATCGTACTATCAGCGTCGCCGATCCCTCCATGCGAACGTCGGTGACGAGCAGCCCGAGTGCCGATGCTGTGCCGGGACCGAGCGGAATGAGCACCCGAGGAATGCCAGCCTGCTCGGCTAAACGAACGGCGTGAGCAGGACCCGCGCCCCCGAAGCCGACGAGCATGAAATCTCTGGGGTCATGACCACGTTGAACCGATACCAGCCGAAGCGCATTGACCATCGCCGTGTTGGCGATTTCGACAATACCGTGGGCGGCATCTTCAATAGATAGTCCAAGCGGCTCAGCGCACTGCGTGCGGATCGCTTCGCGGGCGGCGTCGAGATTGAGGCTCATTTCGCCGCCGGCGAAGTAGTTCGGATCGAGTCGACCAAGAACGAGATTGGCGTCGGTGATTGTCGGCTCTTCACCCCCAAGCCCGTAGCAAACGGGTCCGGGATCGGCTCCGGCTGACTGCGGACCCACTCGGAGCGCTCCGCCCGAATCGACCCATGCGATCGATCCACCACCCGCACCGATTTCAACAAGATCAACAACAGGTGTTCGTATCGGGTAGCCCGAAGCCCCGCCGAACGCTCCGGTGCCCGCCTGCGCAGCGCCGCCGACGCTGTAGTCCTTGGTGATGCTGGGCTGGCCGTTTCGGATGAGGCTCGCCTTGGCGGTCGTGCCTCCCATGTCGAACGAAATTACGTTTGGATAGCCAAGTGCTGAACCGAGGGACGCCGCGGCCACCGCACCCGCTGCCGGGCCGGATTCGACCATAAAGACTGGATTGTCGGATGCTGCCTCGGCCGGGTACACGCCTCCGCTGGACTGCATTACGAGTAGCTCGGAGGTGATATTCGCGGCGTGGAGTTTCTCGGTGATAGATGCCAGATATGTGCTGACGATTGGTGCAACAGCGGAGTTAATAACGGTCGTTGAGGCACGGAGGTATTCTCGGAATTCGGGCACGACTTCCGACGATAGCGAGATGATGACGTTGGGCAGACGCGCTGCGATCGCTGCACCAATTCGCTGCTCGTGATTGGGATTACGGTATGAGTGGAGCAGACAGACCGCTACCGCTTCAACATCGGATTCGGCGATTCGCTCAACAACTTCAGCAAGAGCTTTTTCGTCGAGAGGAGTGACCACTTCGCCCTTCGCATCGAGCCGTTCGGGCACTTCGAAGCACAGCTGGCGCGGTACCAGAGGAGGCGGTTTTTCGAACTGGAGATCGTAGAGCGACGGTCGAATCTGACGGGCGATTTCGAGCATGTCCCGAAATCCCTCAGTAGTTACGAACGCCGTTTTTGCCAACTTGCCCTCGATGATTGCGTTGGTTGCGACCGTGGTTGCGTGAACGACGTGCTCAATGGCATCGGGGGTGACATTGTCGTCAAGCTCCAACAGTTTTTGAACAGCCGAAATAAATCCGGCTGCGGGATCGGCTGGAGTGGTTAGAACTTTCGACGTTGTGACCTGTCCCGTTACCGAGTCGACAAGCGTTCCGTCTGTAAACGTGCCGCCGATATCGACGCCGATCCTAAACCGTGCGTCACTGGATGCGTTCAATTTGAGTTCCTCGAGCTGGACATCTGTTTTCTTGCTTCGGTAGTAGCGGCTTGATCGACGGAATTGGTCGCCGAATCGATAACGACTCCATAGAACTCACGTGCGCGCTGCGGGTTCACTTTGCCGCCGATCACGTCTTTGAGCACCAGTTCTGGATCACGCTCGATAGGAGGGCCGTACCCTCCGCCGCCGGGCGTCTGGAAACTCACGGTGTCGCCGGGTTTTAGTTCGACGACGCACTTCGAAGTGAGTTCAGAAACTTCCCCGTTTGGGTCATCAGGATTCAATATGTAGTACGCCTTTCGACCGGCCATCCCACCGAAAATCCCCTGGGGTCCTTGGATATCGCGATCGGACAACACAGTGAACGTCGCCGGGTCGTCAGGAAAATGGTAGTCACGCCGCATGCCGAGACCGCCACGGAACTTCCCTGGGCCTTCGGAATCTTCGATAAGTGAGAGCCTCGAAACCCGCATTGGGAAGTGCGATTCGACCTCTTCAACGGGAGCGTTTTCGGTGTTCTGACCGTGCTGCTGAACGGCGTCGGGGCCATCAGACGTTGCACGTGCACCGTAGCCGCCGGCCAGCGCCTCGTAATTGCAGTGATACTCGCCGTTTTCACGGTCGATGATGCCAAATCCAGCCTGCGCCATCATTGCCTTCGTAGACGAAGCGATTTTTTCTGGCATCCCGCTCGAAAAGGCCCGGAATAACATGTCGTTTATTCGTACCTGCGTCTCCCATCCGCCGACGACCGGGGCAGGGTGCAGGGCGTGAACCACGGTTCCGGGCTTGGCATTCATTCGGACGTGTCGATAGAAGCCGGTGTTCACTGGCATGTCTGGAGCCATCAAGGCTCGCAGGGCGTATGCACATGCCGAGAATGTCATCGCTTTGGTCGAGTTCACGGGGGCACGACGCTGTGGGTCACAGCCATCGAAGTCGAAAAACACCGTTTCACCCTCGACCGTAATTTCCACTTTGAGATTCACCACTTTGTCGGTGAATCCGTCGTAGTCGAGAAAGCCCTCCGTGCTGTACACGCCGTCGGGGATGTTGGCGATTTCGGCGCGGGTTCGGTGATCGGTGTAATCGACGACCGCCTCCACATACCGGTCGAAGTCGTTGATGCCGTACTTTTCGACCAGATCAACGAGTCGGCGTGCGCCAACCGTGTTTGCTGCGATCTGCGCCCTAAAATCACCGGTCGTCACTCGCTTCGAACGAATCTGAGCGAGTATCAGCTTGAACACGTCTTCGTTCATCTCGCCGTTTTTGACGAGCTTCACTGGCGGGATGATCACGCCCTCTTGGAAAATCTCTTGAAACGGTCCAATCGACGCTGGAGCACCGCCACCAACGTCGACGTGGTGGGCAAGCGAGGCAACATAGCCAACGAGCTCGCCGTTGTGATGAACGGGTCCGAACACGGTTACATCATTCAGGTGCGACCCGCCGCCGAACGGATTGTTCACAACCAGCATGTCGCCGGGTCCTAGATTCTCGGCGCCGTACGTTTCGACCGAGGTCGGTATGAGTTCGACGAACGACCCAAGATGGACGGGTTGGGTGAACGCCTGTGAAATCGGCCGACCTTCACGGTCGAAGAAGGCGCACGAAAAATCCTGCCGAGTTTTGACGTTGGTCGAATAGGCAGATCGTCTCAGCGCCGCTGCCATCTCTTCGGCTACCTGAGTAAGGGCAGATCGAACCATCTCAAACTGAATCGGATCAATGCGGCTCGCCGCGTTTTCTTGGGAATCAGCGGTCATTCCGTAGGTCCTTGGTCGCTGATTCATTCACCTGGCCAGCAGTCATATCGATCTCAACCCCGTATCTTTCACGTGCGCGTTCGCTAGAAATCTTGCCCTGCAGCACATCAGCGAGAACTGCCGCGGGGTCGCGCTTGAACGGCGAACCGTATCCGCCGCCACCTGACGTCCGGTAGCTGATCACATCGCCCGGTTGGAGTTGAACGGTGGTCTTAGACGAAAGATGCTCTTCATTGCCGTCCGAGCCGTTCTTGATGATGGCGTAGACCGATTTGCTGCCGCGTTCGCCATCGAAAAGTCCATGTGGTCCAACCTTGTCTCGATCGGCGAGAACCGTGAAAGTAGCCTCTTCTGGGAACATGTAGTCACGACGGAGACCAAGCCCACCCCTGAACTCACCGGGGCCCTCGGAATCGGGCACAAGTTCGTATCGAGTAATTCGCACCGGGTAGTTACTCTCGGTCTCTTCAACGGGTGCATTTTCGGTGTTTTGACCGTGAGTTTGAACGGCATCAGGCCCGTCCGAAGTTGAACGTCCGCCATAGCCTCCTGCGATCGTTTCTAGGAAGCAGAAGTACTCGCCCGTCTCGGGATTCTCACCACCGAACCCGGAGTGGCACTGCATCGCTTTTGTACCGGCGCATATCGCATCGGGCATCGCCGGGGCGAGCGCTTCAAATATCAGATCGTTCAGCCGAATGTGAGTCTCCCACCCACCAACTACAGGAGCCGGATGCACGCAGTTCGTTACGGTTCCTTCAGGAGCGTTGACGTGAACGTATCGGTAGAAGCCGTCGTTCACGGGTAGGTCTCGATCCATCAGGGCTCTGAGCGCATATGCACACGCTGAGAAAGTTTGCGCAAACGTCGAGTTCACCGGGGCACGACGTTGGGGATCAGAACCGGTCGTGTCGAACTTCACGCCGTCATCGTCGATGGTCACTTTCACGACGAGTTTTACAACATCGTCAGTAAAGCCGTCATTATCGACAAATCCTTCTGCTTCAAAAACGCCCTTTGGGAGCTTTGCGACTTCGGCGCGTGTCCGGCGGTCGGTGTATTCGATGATCTCGTCGATGTAGTGATCGAACTCGTCGATTCCGTATCGATCAATCACTTCGTTGATGCGTAAAGCGCCCGTGCGGTTCGATGCGATCTGCGCCCTGAAATCTCCTGCTGTCTCACGCTTCGAACGTATCTGCGAAAGGACAAGTCGGAACAGGTCGTCGTCGATTTCGCCCTTCGCCACGAACTTGATCGGCGGGATGATGATCCCTTCCTGAAACACCTCCCGGAACGCCCCTACCGAAGCGGGTGCGCCGCCGCCCACATCGACGTGATGGGCGAGGCAGGCGGTATAGCCAACAAGCCGATTCTGCCAGAAGACCGGCGCTATTAGCGAAATGTCGTTGAGATGGACGCCACCGCCGTACGGATCGTTCGACAGAATCATGTCGCCGGGACCGAGGTTCTCAGGACCATATCGGGTGACTGCAATCGGAACGTGTCGTACGAACGAGCCGAGATGAACCGGCTGGGTAAACGCCTGCGAAACCGACCGTAGATCCTTGTCGAAGAAGGCGCACGAGAAGTCTTGCCGGGTCTTCACATTGGTCGAATAGGCAGATCGCCTGAGAGCAATCGCCATCTCCTCCGCAGCCTGCGTTAAGGCGTTGCGGATTACTTCGAACTTAATCGGATCGATGGCTGCGGTGGTCATGATCGAGGGATGATAGCTGCCGGAGGCTTGTGAATGTGCAAAATTCGCTCAAGCCGTCCGGCATTTTACCATCAATTCAAACGCAATTTGGACTACAGATCAGTGAAGTGTTAAAGCGGCTTCCAGGCTGCTTTTCCACCCTCGCTGACAACATGTCCTATGCTCTGGCCAGTCTCGAGATGCCCCGTGAAAACAACCCATTCCTGGGTCGATGCCAGCGTGAGCAGGCTCTTTCGGGACTGAGTCGACATAGCAGTGTTCCAGTCGAAGACCGGGCACCACGTCTGTTCGGTAATCTGCGCCCGGTTGTGGAACAGGTCGCCGGTAACTACACCGGTCATTCCTCCAGATTCGATCAATACACACTGGTGACCCGGCGTGTGACCGTTCGTGGGAAGAGTTGCGATCCCGGGTGCTAACTGCTCGACGCCGTCGATGAGCTTGAGGGCTCCCAGTGCCTCCAGCGGCTTTACCGACTTGTCGAAAGCTTCGTTAGCGTTCTCGGGCTTCGAGTAGAACTCCCAGTCGCGAGAAGCTATCCAGTGGGTGGCGTTCGGGAATGTTAGCCGTGGCGTGTCGCCGTCGTATAAGACGTTCCAGCCGATGTGATCGCCGTGGCAGTGCGTGGTCACGACAATATCTACATCCTCGGGTTGCACACCGAGTTCCGCCAGACTTTCTCGCAGTTTGCCCACTTCGCCGGTGACATCACTGACTACGTTGCCGTTTCCGGAATCGACCAGAATCACCGGGCCTTCGCCGTTCGTGTTTCTGATCAGGTGGCCCCGGTATGCGGTTACCCACATTCCGTTTGAATCTAGAGCGAACGAGCGGTAGGGATCCCACTCTTCAGGCTTAACCGATTTGAACACCATCGACACGTCTCGAGGAGGTGCCGGGGTGTCGAAAACAATGCTTACTTCGTAATCACCGATCGTGTAGGAATTTGTCATGGGATTCTAGAGTCCTCGTTCCTTTTTGACCTTGGCCCATTCTGCGAACGACTCGGGCTGTGGGGGGTAGTACTTGCCGGGAGCTACGCCTTCGGCTTCGATCTTGGTCTTGATGTAGTTCTCGACCTCTTCATGCTCGGTCGCGTGTTCGAGAACGGCAGCCGCCATCCACGAAGGGACGACGATTACTCCGTCGTCATCACCGACCATCACATCGCCGGGTCGCACGAGTGCGCCGCCAACGTTTATCTGAATATCTTCTTCGGCAGGGCTGGCAGTCGGGCCGCCGTGCAGGCTTCGAGCCGTTGCGTAGACGATTAGGTCGTAATCTTCGTCTTCAAGAACGCCAAGATCACGAATAGCACCGTTGATCACAACGCCGTCGGCATTGTTCATTTTTAGCTGGAGCAGCTTTACGTCACCGGCAACAACTGTCTTCACATCACCGGCTATGTCGGCTACCAGCACATCACCTGGGCCACACTTGCCCATCGCTACGTACTCGGGCGAAGCTTCTCCCTTGGGAGTGTCGGCGTGGAGATCGTCACGTAGTGGCAGGAATCGGAGAGTCCTTGCCCGTGCCGCCATCTTCTGGCCGGGAGAGAATGCCTTAAGGCCTTCACACACGTTGAGTGTTGAGCCCATGGAGCGAACCGCACCGTAAACCGTGGCGGTTGGGAGCTTCTTGAGTCCTTCCAGCACCTCGTCGGGCACGTGAACTGGTTTCATGTCGAAAATTGGAGTGTCTGCCATCGTTCCTGTTATCTCTTTTCGAATATGTGGTTGCGTAATCTATTTGACGGTCGGCCTCGCGCACGAACCGTTAGTAAGTTTGTGAACACGTGATTATCTGGGCGGGATACTACTCTCGGGTATCGAGTTCTCGCAACAGCGCCAGTCGATTTCGGCACTCCTAGTTTTGATGTGAACAATGTGGTTCAATGTCGATCGGTTATGACTTGCTGAATGCGTGGCTGGGGGTTGTGATGCCTGACTTGCAAGATATGCGGCGCGGAATCGAGCGGATGCCAATCGCTGAGATCGCGCCGATCGTGCGAAGTGCTGTTAACGATGAAACGGCGTTGGTTGAGCCCGGTTGGAGCGTCGAGACAATATCCGTTATCAGCGAAGGAAACGGGACGCTCGGATTCATCCGAGTTCTCGGCACGGCTGTTTCTGCGGGTTCTACGGTCAATTGGAAATCGGTAGTCAAAGTGATCGATCTGGGCGCGGATGGGCACTGGGAAGACGCTGAAGGTACATTCGAGTTTCCTGGCAATGAAGTTGGCATGTATCGGTCCGGATTTTTTGATCAGGTCGACGGCCGGTTCAAGGCTGCTCCTTGCCACGGGGTTATAGATATCGACTGTCTCGCATTGTTGTGGCTAGCAGACCTATCGGAATCGATCACTCACCCATGGAGCGGAGAACAATTCATCATGGCTTCGCGCGCTCTTGGCTACTTCAATGGCAGTTGGCCTGAGGATCGGGCTCCGGCAGGAGATTGGCTGGAACGACAGTTTGTAACAAATCGACCGCGGTTCGCCAGAGATGCCGGCTGGTTCGATCGTCTCGATCTCGAAGAAGACGCCAAATTGCTTGCAGACTTTGGAAGCAAAGCCGGTATTGATGACATCACTTCGATGCGATCTAAATACAACGAGATCGCCGATGCTGCTAGTCGTGTGCCTCGAGTGATCAGTCACAATGACCCGCATTCTAGGAATGCGTTCATCGTGAATGAAAGCGGTGTTCCGACAGTTTACGGAATCGACTGGGCAACTATCGGCATGGGTCCGGTCGGTTACGACGGCGGAACTCTAGCCGGAGGTGGGCTGATCTGGAGACGTGATGAGGCGCGCCTGATCAGGGATATCGAAGGAACAATGTTTGACGAGTACATGTCGGGATTAGGAGACGCTGGATTCGTTTCCGACCGTGACCAGGTTCGACTGGGGTTTCTCTCAAACTTCGCGATTTACCCGATGGCATATCTTCTGGCGGTAGTCGGGATGCCAGATGGCCAGTTTTCCAAAAATTTCAGTGAACGCTTTGAGCTTGAAGGTGATGAATTCATAGATGAGCTCGCTGTTCGGATGGGCTGGTTCAAGCCGATATTCGACGAGGCAGTCGTGCTCGCAAGGCAACTGGGTTAATCGATTACTATCACCTGGGACGAGGTTAACTCTGAGACCTGCCTAAAATTACAGCCATGCCAAACAATCTTTTACTCACCGGTGTTTCGGGTGTCGGCAAATCGACCGTCCTTGCTCAAGCAGCCGAGTTGTTGAAGCCGTGGGCGATTTCAGGTTTTATCAGTCCTTGAACAACTGATTCTCGTTCCGAATCGGCCTGGACGATCGATGGATTCAACGGCGTTTCCGGTCTGGTAGCTGATCCCTCGATCGTGAGCACGCTTCAGATGGGTGCGTTTGGTGTCGATATGGAACTATTTAACCGATGCGTTGATGTTGAGGCAGCGTCTTGCGTAGGTTCAGATCTGGTGATGATCGACGAGATCGGGATCATCGGGGACTGGTCGAAGAGATTTCAGGACTACGTAACCCGGGCTTTGGACAGCACGATTCCTGTCGTTGCGATCATTCGCTTCAAAACCGGAGAATTTTCTGATGAAGTGAAGCTGAGAAACGATCTGGAAACGTGGACAGTAACCGAGAATAGTCGCGATTCGCTTGCAGGTGATATCGCCAGTTGGGTAAACGGGGCGAAGGCTTTCGACGCGAATAAAGCGTAATCGTGCTGCGATGGCGGGATAACCGTAGTAGGGTTTGCGGCGATTGACCCATCGGGACACGTGCGGCGCTCTAGGGCCGGCCGTCCACTAATTCAGGGAGTTTGGCGATGTTGCCTCCCGGCATGCCTCTTTCACGATTCAAAGTTCTCGACCTGACCCGGGTTCGTGCCGGGCCGACCTGTGTGCGCCAACTCGCCGATTGGGGAGCCGACGTAATCAAGATCGAAGCTCCGCCCGACGGCAAAGAAGGGCTTGGGGGCGATAGAGACGGTTCCGATTTTCAGAACCTTCACCGCAACAAGCGTTCGCTTACGTTGAACTTGAAGGCTGAAGAAGGCAAAAAGATCTTTTATAAGCTCGTTGCCGAAGCCGACGTCGTGGTTGAGAACTACCGGCCAGACGTGAAAAACCGTCTCGGAGTCGACTACGAAACGATTTCGAAGATCAACGAGCGAATCATTCTTGTGAGCATCTCTGGATTCGGCCAAGACGGACCGTATGGCAACCGTGCCGGATTTGACCAAATCGCACAAGGCATGGGCGGTCTAATGTCGATCACAGGCGTTCCGGGCGAGGGTCCAATGCGAGTGGGCATTCCGGTTGCCGATCTTTGCGCAGGGATGTTTGCAGCGCAGGGCACGATGCTGGCACTTCTCGAGCGTGAAGCATCGGGCAAAGGTCAGTGGGTTCGGACGTCACTTCTCGAAGCGATGATCCAGATGCTCGATTTCCAGGCAGCGCGCTTCCTTAAGGAAGGCGATGTGCCGGGACAGGCGGGTAACGATCATCCGACGAATATTCCGACGGGCGTGTTCCCAACGACCGATGGCCACATTAACATCGCTGTCGCCGGGGGCGTGATGTACGAACGCTTCTGTCGCGCAATGGGTTTGGAACACTTGATTGAGGATGAGCGATTCGCTACGTCGGCAGGTCGATCTAAGAACCGCATCGAGATGAACGCTCTGATCTCAGAGGTAACGGAAACCAACTCGAGCGAGCACTGGATCATCATGCTCAACGATGCAGGTTGCCCGAGCGGCCCGATCAACTCGATGGATGGCGTGTTTGCTGATCCTCAGGTCAAGCACCTGAACATGGCGGTCTCTGTCGATCACCCACGGATGGGTAAGTTCGAAGTTGTAAACCAGGCGATCAAGATGAGCCGAACTCCATCGTCGGTAAGGTCGGCGACTCCGGAGCAGGGCGAGCACACCGACTCGGTATTGGCCGATCTCGGTTACGACGAAGCGACGATTTCAGAGCTGCACACGAATGGTGTCGTGTAGCTTCTGGGCAAATCGCCTAACGTTCATAAATACAGAAAAATTAGCTAAGGGAATAAGACCATGAGGCAGTTGAAGCTGCAGACCGAAAAAATGCTCGCACACGTCGAGGACGGTGTTGGGTGGATCACGTTCAACCAGCCCGAAAAGCGAAACGCAGTTTCGCTGGCGATGTGGGCGGCGGTTCCCGAAATCATCGAAGATTTCGTTGCGAACGATGTTCGCGTCGTCGTACTGAAAGGTGCAGGGGACAAGGCATTTGTTTCGGGTGCTGACATTTCTGAATTTGAGGAAGTGCGAAGTACGCCCGAGCAGATCGCTGCGTACGAAAAGGCGACTGGCGGTTCGCACGCCGCGTTGAAATCGCTCGAAATTCCGATCATCGCCATGATTCGCGGCTTCTGCATTGGCGGGGGCATGGCGATTGCGCTTTCTGCCGATATTCGAATTACTGCCGACGATGGCCAGTTCGGTGTGCCTGCTGCGAAGCTCGGACTTGGCTACGGCTACAGCGGTATCAAGGAACTGGTGAATCTTGTGGGTCCGTCGTTCGCTAAGGAAATTTTCTTCACAGGCGGACGCTTCAGTGCTTCCGATGCGGAGACGATGGGACTGGTGAATCGAGTTGTGCCTGTCGATGAACTGGAAGCAACCGTAACGACGCTGGCGAAAACGATTGCCGATAACGCTCCACTCACGGTCAAAGCCGCCAAAGCAGCGATCAACGAGGGGACGAAGGATCCCGATCAGCGTGATCTGGACCATATCGCCGATATGGTCGAAGCCTGCTTCAACAGCGAAGACTACAAGGAAGGCCGCCGAGCCTTCATGGAAAAACGAAAGCCCGAATTCCAGGGGCGGTAGGCCGCTTTTATTTTGGGTTGAGCCCGTTTGTAGTCGAAAAACCACCACGGTTTCAACATGGGGTGCGGGTGGACGATCTGACGGCTGTGCCGTGATCCTGAATGTCGTGTAGACGCTGAACGATCGGCGTTGAGGCGGCGGTGCTCAGGAGTGGATTGATATTTCTCCAGATATAAACGGGCAAAAGGGCAGACTCACTCTCATTGGAATTGGCCCGGGAGATGTGAAGCACATCACCCCGGCTGCAATCGACTCACTGGGCGAAGCCGATGTGATCATTGGCTACGGTCAGTACCTCAGGCAGGTGAAAGATCTTGTCGATGAAACCCGGGTGCAAGAGTTCCCGATGGGCAAGGAGAAAGAACGGGCGTTAGAAGCGTTACGGCTTGCCCTTGAAGGCATGAAAGTCGCCGTCGTTACCGGTGGTGACGCCGGGATCTACGATATGGCTGCACCGGTGTTCGACTACATCACCGAACTCGACCCGGCTGATCGTTCTCTGGTTGATTTCGAGGTAGTCCCAGGTATTACCGCCGCGAACATGGCGGCGTCGGTGGTTGGCTCGCCGCTAGCGCAGGATTTCGCTGTCATCAGCTTGAGTGATCGCTTTGTCCCATGGGATCAAATCGAGCGTCGTCTGAACGCTGTAGCAGGAGCCGACATGGTGGTCGTGCTGTACGAGCCGTCGAGTCGACATCGACCCGGCCAACTCGGCAAGGCACAGGAGTTGCTACTGCGTCATCGTGATGCGACGACGCCAGTTGCGGTCGCCCGCGAGATAACACGAGCCGATGAGAAGGTAAGTGTCACAACACTGGCACAGATGACCGAGTTCGAGCACGACAAACGCACCGTAATAATCGTTGGCAACTCGACCACGAGATCGGTCGGCGACTGGATGATCACGCCGCGGGCCTACAGTGTGAGCATTTAGCTGTGAGTTCTTAACGCCGGTATAGAACCGAGTCGTCCGAGAATCCCGAGACTGAGTCTGCATTCGTCTTTAGGACGAACTCGGTGCGGATTGTCTCGTTGTCGATCACCTGGGCTAGGAACGTGCCGAGCACCACGCCATCGCTAACTGAGTGCTCACGATTTTCCGGGTCCTGCCTCATACGTCCCGTCAGCTCGTACTTCACAACCCCGTCGTCTACCGTGATCGTTGCCGGATCTGGCGAATTATTCAGCACGGCATAGACGCTGCCGCATACTCGACAATCGTCCTGAGTCAGTCCGATATCCCGCCCAATTGAAATGCGTATTGCCGAAGGATCTATGAAGTCATAGTGGAGGCTGAGATGCGCATCCCAGTAGTTGTCTTGTCCCAAAGCACCGCCGCCGCCGCCGTAGCCGACTGTGCCGTCCATGAACCAGTTTCCAGCGAGCGTGCCCACCACGTCGTAGTCGATTATTCCGCCATACGGTTCAACCTGCCTGACGTTCTTCGCCAAAAGTGCCGAGAAAACTTCATCAGACATGTAATCGAACGGATCGACGGTATGGATTTTCCAGGCTTCGCCTTCGTAGTGCTCTGGTATCTGGAAGCCAGCTAGCGTCTTAGTCTCATCGTGCAGACTGTAGTCAAAACTCGACCCGCCTAAGATGGCAAATGGATCACCGGCAGCGAGTTCGACGACCACGCCTTGATCGGCATGCCAGCGACCGCCCAGTTCGAGATCGCCAACGATCGCAGCAACATCGGGTGCAAGCTCGCCAACGTGAATAAATATGGAGAACAGCGTGCAGGAGTGGGCAATTATGACTCGTAGATCGGGATCCTCAACTGACGAATCCCAGAACGGCGACTGTGTCCTCGGAAAACTCTCAATAATAATTATCCGACCTGCCGCGGGAGTTCTTACCATCGCCAGTTCCCGCTCCTCGTAGAGGAATACGTAGAGGTGGTCGGTCGGTGTTACATGCGAATCCCACGCACGACCCATCGGAACGAGATCGTCGAATAGGTCTGGGTAGTACATTAAATGAGTGAGTTCGACGTTTTCTTCGCCGTCACGGCATTCAACAGGCCCAAACATTCCAACGCCCTGTGACTCGTCGCCCGTCGAATTACCGACTGATTGCGAGGAGTCGTGAGCCGGAGCTTCAGCTACTGATGGCGGGGACGTTGGAGCGGGTGAAGGGGTCGCTGGAACGTCTGTCGGCGAGACTGGCGACGAATCCGCCGCCTCCTCGACCGTCGAGACCGAACATGCAGCGGCAATCAGAGTAAATCCGACGATAAAAACGATTTTCCGAGCTATGAGTCCCATCTTTCGACGATATCGCTGGTTTTCAAAGGGCGCATGTGGCATTCCACGTACTTATCTGAACACGTGGACATGCGGAGAGCCGAAACCGAACTTGGTGAAATGGTGCCAATAGGCGGACTCGAATCGCCGCCACATTGATTTTCAGTCCAGTGAATGCCGTGATATCGAGTGCTTTTCAGTTCAGCTCCCCAGCAATTCAAGTCCGAGGGGTAACTCTGATTCCATATCCGTATATTAAGGCAAGCAGATTGTGATCGGTTGATTGACGCACGCCGGCGGAGTTGAAGTTATACGGAAAACGTCCACTGGGTTGCATGGATTAGCTACTGGGATCCTCTGCAGTTGTAGGGGTCGCTCACGTACACCGAATCATCAGGTGCTCATGGTGATTCGGGGGCTTGTTGCGAAACTGAAAAAAATTAGACTGCCGTGTTCTCCTTCAAACAAGCCCAAAAAGGTGATTACGAACGATCAACTGGCTACCTAATAACTTGGAACGTGTAATTCATGGTTAACGACTGTTGACATGTTTTCGAGTTCTGATAATGTTCGGTCGTTACTCGGGTAGGGAGAATTTGGGAGCGGGTTTTCAGGGCCATTACCTGTGATTTGCTTCTGATCGTCTCCTGCCTGCGCGAATTCCTACATGTTGAATGAGGTATCCAGCGATGTTTCGAAAATTTTCAAAGACGAGGTTGTTGATTAGTTTCAGCCTTGTAACTGCTTTGATGTTGGTAGCTGTTGCTTGTAGCAGCAGCGACGATGCCGGCCTGACCAAAGCAGAGTTAGAAGCGGCACTTGCCGCGAACCAGCCGGCTGCGTCCTCTGGGCCTAGTGCGGCTGAAATTGCCGCATTGGTATCAAGCGCAGTTGAAAGCGCTGTGCCCGAAGGTGTCAGTTCCTCAGATGTAGCGGCAGCCGTCGCGGCAGCTGTAGAATCGGCATCTGCTGACGGTTTATCCGCAGCTGATATCGAGGCACTGGTTTCCAAGGCAGTCGAAGGCGCTGTTTCAGGAGCACCTACTCCTCTGACTGCGGCCGAAATTGCGGCTATCGTCGACGCAGGGATCATGGCTATTCCAGCCCCTGAAGTAGTCGAGGTAATCGTAGAGGCTCCGGCTGAGGTTGTATCCTTTGCGGGATCGCCGTTCATTACGATTGCCCCGCAGGGCGGAAATATCTGGCCTTCGATCGTTTTGAACAATGTTCCTTCTTCGTTCCAGGAAGCTCCAATGCTGGCAGCGCTTGTTGCCTCGGGCGATCTTCCTCCTGTTGAAGAACGACTTCCCACTAACCCACTGGTCATCAGCCCGGCTGACGGTATTGGTCAGTACGGTGGCACATGGTTCCGTGCTTTCACGGGTCCTGCAGATGGTCAGAACATGGAACGTCCGCTCAAGGACCACCTACTGTTCTACAACACAGGTATGACCGATCCCCAGCCGAACATTGCTGAGAGCTGGACGGTCAACGATGACGCAACAGTGTTTACTTTCACCCTGCGTGAAGGCCTGAAGTGGTCAGACGGTAATGACTTCACAACCGAAGACATTATGTTCTGGTACGACCACATGCTGTTGGACGATGACATCAACCCGACTACACCCGCATGGGCAGTACACGGTGGAGAGATTCTTCTGTACGAAGCGATCGATGACGTTACGTTTAGAGTAACGGCCGCCGAGTCCTACGGAATCTTCATCCCTCTGATCGCTTCGGTGATCGTCGCTGGCCCGCACACAAGGGGTGACAGTGGTGGTGGTGGATACGCTCCGTCGCATTACTTGCAGCAGTTCCACCCGGACTTTGTTGGTCTCGAAACAGCAACCGCCCTTGCGGCAGCTGAAGGGTTCGACAACTGGGCGAATTTCTTCTTGAACCGTAACCACGCCAACGCAAACCCTGACTCGCCTATGATGACGGCGTGGAGGGTGACTCAGAGCATCAATACGTCTGAGTGGGCGTTCGAGCGTAACCCTTACTACTGGGCAGTCGACACCGATGGGAACCAACTCCCATACATGGATAAAGTAGTACTGACACTCGCTGAAAACTTGGAGGTACTTAACCTTCGTGCGATTGCCGGTGACTTCACAGTCCAGGGTCGACACATTGACATTGCCAAGTTGCCAGTGTTCTTGGAGAACGCAACTTCGGCCGACTACCGAGCCCAGTTCTGGGCGCAGCCCGAGAGTGGAATCGCCAACCTCTACTTCAACGAGTCGTGGGATGGTGATGCGGAACTTGCTAGCTTCGTACAGAATGTAGAATTCCGACGAGCCCTCTCAATGGGTCTTGACCGGGATCAGATAAACGAAGTGTTCTTCCTAGGTTTGGGATCAACGTCCGGACTCTGTAAAGGATTCCCGGATCCAGATGCACCTGGTAAATACGTTGGAGAGGACTACGTCCAATTCAACCCAGGCCCAGCCAATACAGCGCTTGACGCGATTGGGTTGGACACGAAAGACAGCAGCGGATTCCGTCTACTGCCAAGTGGCGAACGGTTGGTACTAAGCCTGCCTGGTGTCGTCGCAGCTTTCGAAGACTACGTTGGTATCAACGAAATGGTCGCAGAACAGTGGAAGAAGAACTTGGGCATCGCTGTAGATGTGCAGGGACTCGAACGCAGCCTCAGCTCCGAGCGCGCTGATGCTAACGAGTTGATGATGCAGAACTGGGAATCGTCGGGACGTGATGCAGTATTGATCACGCCTCAGCACCTCTTGCCTGTCGCTGGAAACACTTTCATCGACGTTCTTGGTGCTCGATGGTTCGACGGTCGAACTCCTTCACGTGAGCCGGTCTCCTCTTTCATCAAAGAGCAGCAGGTTCTTTACGCAGAGGGCATTTCGACCAGCGATCCAGCGATCTACCTGGCGAACGCACAGCGCGTAGTTGAAATCAACTGCGAGATGGCCAATCCGATTACGACGGTTATGAACAAACCGACGTACACGGGGATCATCAAGAACAACGTGCGCAACATTCCGAACCCACTGCCGTTCTCGTACCACACACAGACTTCAGGGAATGGATTCCCGGAGACCTGGTGGATAGAAGACTAGAACCGGCTAAGTACTTCGAAATTCCGTAAGTAGTAAATTGATCGGAAGCATTTGCGCCCCCTCCTGGAACAGTTTCAGGAGGGGGCGCAGGCTTTCGGACGAAGGAAGACACCAGACTGGTGTCTGGAGAGGCATGCTAGATGCTCGGGTATCTGATTCGCCGTCTGTTTTACGCTGTCCTGGCTATCTGGGCTGTCACGATGATCTCCTTTTTCATCATCAACCTTCCGCCAGGTGATTACGTCACTTCATATGTGGCTCAGCTTGCTATTCAAGGCAGCATCATGCAGTTTGAGGAGATCGAGAATCTCCGCGAGTTTTACGGGCTGAACCAGCCGATGTACGTCCAGTACCTCAAATGGATGAACCAGATCGTTCATGGCAATTTGGGCTTCTCCTTCGAGTTCGGACTCCCGGTCAATGACGTGATCGGGGAACGACTGATTCTGACCATGATTTTGGCTCTTGCCACCATCACATTTATCTGGCTAATGGCAATACCGATCGGAATATTAAGCGCAGTACGTCAATATTCGATCTGGGATCACACTTTTACTTTCTTTGGCTTCGTCGGTCTGGCGGTGCCTGATTTCATGCTCGCTCTGGTAATGATGTATCTGGGATTTGTGCTGTTCCACTTCAGCGTCGGGGGACTGTTCTCGCCTGAGTACGTAACAGCGTCGTGGTCCATGGGGAGAGTGATTGACCTTGCGCAGCACATGATCATTCCGATATTAATTTTGGGAACGGCGGGTACTGCCTCGCTAATTCGGATCACCCGCGCGAATCTATTGGACGAGTTGCGAAAACCGTACGTGGTCACTGCGCGGGCAAAAGGCCTGTCGGAGTGGCGGTTGATCCTCAAATATCCTGTACGGATGGCATTGAACCCTGCGATCAGCCTGACCGCTTACATCCTTCCGTTCTTGGTCTCAGGCAGCATTGTAGTTTCCGTGGTTCTTGGCCTGCCGACTGTGGGCCCGATATTACTCAAATCGCTGGTGGCTCAAGACATGTTCCTCGCCGGATCGATAATTTTACTGATTGGGAGCATGACGGTCGTAGGTACTTTCCTTTCCGACCTGCTATTGGTTTGGGCCGACCCCCGGGTCAAATTCGAGGGACGCGAATAAATGGAATCGAACCCAGTCGAACAAGAACTGGCACCCGAGATAGAAGATATCGTCGAAGAGCGAATCAGCGTTGCATCACAGCGCCAGCTCATATGGTGGCGGTTCAGGAAGCACCGGGTGGCGGTCGTCGCCACGGTCATCATCCTTCTTTTCTACACAACGGTGTTGTTCGCCGATTTTCTCGCAACGAGCAACCCAGCGGATTCAGAGGCATTCCGGGGACTTATGCCCCCTCAGCCAGTTAGTCTTTTTGATGGCTGGAAGCCGAGCCCCCACGTCTGCGCGGTCTCAGGCGCTCGCAACCTCGTCACTTTCCAAAAGGAATATGTCCGGGATTGCGACGAAAAAATCCAGGTGCGATTCTTCGCCCGTGGTTATGACTACAAGTTCCTTGGGATCATTCCAACGGACAGGCATCTGATCGGCATGAGCGATGACACGCTTCGGCCAGAGGATTATATGTACCTGCTCGGTACCGACAAACAAGGGCGGGATATGTATTCCCGGCTCCTTTTCGGAACACGGATATCGTTGCTTATAGGTCTGTTTGGCGTCGTCCTGAGCCTTGTACTTGGGATCGTTTTGGGTGCCATTTCCGGATTCTATGGTGGACTAATCGACAATGTTATTCAGCGTATAGTCGAGATCACCCGTTCCATCCCGTCTATCCCGCTCTATATGGGAATCGCGGCGGCGTTCCCGTCTGATTGGTCAATATTAAAGATTTACTTTGCTATCACGATAATTATCTCGCTCTTTGCATGGACTGATCTGGCTCGCGTAGTGCGAGGCCGATTCCTGACAATGCGTGATGAAGACTTCGTGACAGCGGCCATGCTTTCAGGGGCAAACCAGCGACGCGTCATCTTCAGGCACATGCTGCCGTCTTTCTACAGTCACATCATCGCAGCGGCTACGCTGGCACTGCCTTTGATGATCATTGCAGAAACCACGCTTAGCTTCCTCGGCCTGGGGATGCGTCCTCCGGCAATCAGTTGGGGTACTCTGCTGCAAGACGCACAGAACATCCAAACTATCGCTCTCACACCATGGTTGATGATCCCGGCGCTCCCAGTGATCTTGGTTATCTTGGCACTGAACTTTATGGGCGATGGCCTGCGAGACGCGGCGGATCCGTACAGCAACTAGAAAACTATGAACATGCAACCAACTGAATCAGAAACAGTAATTACCGAACAGGAAACTGGCACGCTGCCGCTTCTAGCAGTAGAAGACCTGCAGACCTACTTCTTCACCGACGAGGGCACGGTTAAGGCTGTTGATGGTGCCAGCTTTGAAGTTCTTCCCGGACAAACTCTGGGGATTGTGGGAGAGAGCGGGTGCGGCAAGAGCATCACGGCAAAATCTATCCTGCAAATCATCGACAGTCCGGGTCAAATCGTAGGTGGCCAGGTGAAATTAAGCCTGGATGGTACCGAGAGTCGGAATCTACTCGATATGGAGCCGAACGGAATAGAGATACGAGCTATCCGCGGTGGCGAGATATCAATGATATTTCAAGAGCCGATGACATCATTCAGCCCTGTCCATACCTTCGGCAATCAGATTGTTGAAGCGATAAGGCTGCACAGCTCTCTGGACGCTGACGAGGCGCATGAACTAGCGGTTGACTGGATGCGCCGTGTTGGGATTCCTAGCCCGGAACAGAGGATGTCGGAGTACGCATACCAGTTCAGTGGAGGGCAACGTCAGAGGGCGATGATCGCAATGGCCCTGTGCACTGAGCCCCGGATTTTGATCGCAGATGAGCCGACAACTGCCCTAGACGTGACTACGCAAGCGCAGATCCTCGACATTCTGCAATCTCTGCAGAAGCAGAACGAAATGTCGATCTTGTTCATTACTCACGACCTTGGCGTGATCGCCGAAGTCGCCGACGTTGTGGCGGTAATGTACCTCGGGAAAGTTGTCGAGATAGGTCCTGTTGAAACTATCTTCGCCTCGCCAAAACATCCTTACACGAAGGCTCTTCTATCTTCAATGCCAACGATCGACGCCGCGCCACGGGAGAGGATGCCCTCGATTACAGGAGCGATCCCTCACCCGCAAAACCGCCCTTCAGGCTGCTCGTTCCATCCTAGATGTCCTTCGTATATGTCGGATATCTGCGGTCTCAAAGAACCAGAGCTAATGTCAGTCGGCACGGATCAGCAAGCCAGTTGTTTTCTGTACGGGAGAGACTAGATGACCGAAGCAACGAACGTTGAAACCAAAAAACCACTCCTAGAAGTAAAAAATCTTAAGAAGTCCTTTCCGATAAAAAGGGGATTTCTACAGCGCACCGTGGGTCACGTCCGAGCGGTAGACGACGTGTCATTCACGATCAACGAAGGTGAGACGCTGAGCTTGGTGGGCGAAAGCGGTTGCGGCAAGACCACAACCGTCAGGGCCATCATGCGCGCCGTCAGTCCTGACGAGGGGGAGGTCCTGTTCCGTACCAGTGAAGAAGAAACGGTGGATCTCGCAGAGCTTTCACTTTCGCAGATCAGGCCACTCCGCCGAAATATTCAGATGATCTTTCAGGATCCCTTCTCATCACTGAATCCACGGATGAACATATTCCAGCTCATAAGCGAGCCGCTGCTTGTCAACGGTATCGGTAACCACCAGGAACGTGAAGACCGAGTTACCGAGTTGTTGCGTCAGGTAGGACTACGACCTGAATATATGCAACGCTTCCCTCACGCATTTAGCGGAGGCCAGCGTCAGCGCATCGGCATCGCGAGAGCTTTGGCACTCAATCCCCGGTTGATCGTGGCCGATGAACCGGTCTCCGGGCTAGACGTTTCCGTTCAGGCTCAAGTGATAAACCTGATGATGGACCTTCAGGACGAGTTTGGGCTGACGTATCTGTTCGTCTCGCACGACCTGAGTGTTGTGAACCAGATCAGCGATCGCGTAGTGGTGATGTACGTAGGACGGGTAGTAGAAGTGGGAACGCCGCAAGAGCTTTTCCGCAATCCGAAGCACCCTTACACATCAGCTTTAATATCTGCATTACCGATCACCGATCCGACACAGCGAGTTGAGCGACCTGTGCTCGAGGGCGAAATAGCCAACCCGGCTAACCCCCCCTCCGGCTGTTACTTCCACCCGCGCTGTCCCTTTGCGACGGAACAGTGCAAGGTAGAGGCGCCGCCGTTGCAGATGTCCTCATCCGGTCGGCTCGTGAGTTGCCACCGTGTCGAAGAGTTGGATCTTGCGGGCGCAGGCAAGTTAGGCGCAGCTGCTGAATAACCGTGAGAAACACCACCGCGCTGTCCCTTAGCTCAATACGAATTCAGGATCCGGTGCTTCGTGTCAGGCTTACAGTAAGCGTCTCTCTGTACGCTGCTGCGCTCGGATCAGCTGCGATTCTCATCTCAATTATGGCCCGTACAGGACAGTGGGAGGAAGCCGCCCATCTAACGTGGATACCTGGGCTGATCTCAGCGATAACGGGTGCCATTGCGGCAACAGTCGTCACCCCGCTAGCTATATATCATCTTCGACAACACGCCGATGATTCGGCGAGCATATTGTTGTGGCTGCTCCTCGGGATTGGATTCGCTGTAGGGGCAGGCTTTGTGACTGGAGCGCTTGTACCCCTTAATGTCGTGTTTATCACGTTTGCGGAGGGCGACATCAAGTTGGGTGAACTGCCTTCACTTATTGTTGAGGGGGTATTTCAGGGAATTAGGTCGTTCTTTATAGACGGCGCTCTGTCCATCTACACGTGGTTGATTGCAGGTGTTCTATTTGGCGTTGGCGCATGGATTATCGATAAATTGAATACATTTTCAAACCCGGTCGTTGCGAAGTACGGCCCCTTGGTACTGGCTATATCCATGGGGATTACTATTGTGGCCATTGCTGCGTTCGGTCCACCTGAGACCCTCAGGAAATTTGGATGATCATCGCCGTTCACTCGATCAAAAACAGACTTGGGCACCCGACTGTCGGCAAATATTTTAAGTTGATAGGCAGTATCAATGAGTGTTACTTAGGGATTTACCGATACGCAGAAGACGGTAATTCCGACCCGGAATAATGATGCTACAAATTTGTAAGCATCAATAACTACTAGGAGAATATTTGTGGAACCCGATAAAATACGTGATTGGCTTTGCGGACCCATGGTGGCCGTGGCTACGCCATTTACCGAGGATTTTGCCCTCGACCTGGAGGCTCTACACAACAACATCCGGTTCATGATCGACGGCGGAGTTATCACCGGTCAAGGATCCTTGTTGGTAGGAGGCGCAGGTGGAGAACACCCACTGCTCAACGTAGAAGAACGAAAGCTCGTCATGACCACAGCGATGGAGGCGGCTCGGGGTGAAGCCCCAGTGCTGTCGAGCATCCAGCACACAGATTCACGGGTTATCGTGGAACTGGCACAGCACGCTTCTGAAGTGGGGCTCAATGGTGCACAACTAGGGCCGACTTACTACTACCAACCCACCGAGGGAGATGTACTTCGCCTGTTCGAGTTGGTTGCGAAGGAATCGGACGTGTCGCTGATGATCTACCACACCTGGTGGGAAGGTCTCACCATGAGCATTGACCTCCTCAAGAGGCTGTCGGATATCGAGTCTGTGCGCTCATTGAAGTGGTCGTCAGGTGACGTTGGTCACTACCGAAAGGGGTTGGTGGAACTATCAGACGAGTTAGTAATGATCGACAACTCCGGCCAGCAAACCACGAGTCATCTTCTGGGTGCTCGAGGGTTTATCACCCATCTGAGCGGCTTCTGGCCTGCATACCCGCTTGAGATATGGCAGTTGCTCGAGAAGCGTGACTACGCTGCGGTGACAGCCAGGCTGATTGAGTTCAAGTACAAGTGGAGCGAGTGGGTCGGCAAAGTTATTGCTTTTACGGGTGGAGAAGGACCGTTTATTAAGGCAGCCATGGAGGAAGTCGGCTTGACCGTTGGACCTCCACGTCTCCCGTCCGTCAGGGCACCTAGTCACCTACTGGATGAGTTGCGAGAGCTTCTAGCCTCAGCAAACGTTCCCAAGGTCTAACTGGTACGGGACCGCAGCAAGTAACCTGGCCGGTATGAATCTACCGGGCGCCATTCACACTCATTTAATGGGTGTGAATGGCGTAGTTAAGGAAACTATGCCGTTAATAAGTGGCAGACAGCACGACCACGGTCAGGCTGAAAATTAACAATGGCACATCCAAAAGAGCACCGACAACTGTGAACTATGATCTGTCGGAGCTACCGAGACGGATGGAGACACCACGGTGAATGACGTGAAATCAGCCCAGGTTCTGAGGTCGTGACTGCCGAGACCAGCAATATCTCGACAGTCGATCTTGCCGTTTTTGGAGGAACGCCAGCCGGTATAGCCGCTGCAGTTCGTGGAGCACGTCAAGGGCTGGATGCTGTACTAATATCGCCTTATGAACATATTGGCGGGATGCTCACCAACGGTCTTGGGGTAATGGATCGTCTTTATACCGGACGGCGTGCGCCCATCTTCGATGAGGTCGTTGAAGGAATCATCGATTATTACCGCCAAACCTACGGCAATAACTCTAAACAGCTAGACGAGTGTGTGGATACCAGACTAACTTTTGAGCCACACGTTGCAGAGTTGGTTCTGAATAAGTTGGTCGACAGAACTAAGAATCTGGTCGTTCTCAAGCCGTATTTTCCAACAGCAGTTAAGCGTGTCGGAAACCAAATCAGCGAGCTTCAAATCCAGTCACGTGTCAGCAATATTCCTAGACACGACATCAAAGCAGAATCGTTTATCGATGCTTCATATGAGGGAGATCTGTTAGCGCTGGCTGATGTTCCGTACCGCGTTGGAAGAGAATCTCGCAGGGAGTTCGATGAACCCCATGCAGGTCGTATTTTTACGACTCACGGTTTCGGTGCATATCCACTTGAGGCTGCAGAAGGCACGCTGAAGCTGGATACCTTCCCGGTTACCTCTCAATTAATCTTTAGTGGCAGTACCGGGGATGGAGACAAAGCCATTCAAGCGTATACGTATCGAGTTTGCTTGACTTCCGATTCTGAATCACGAATTCCGATAAAATGCCCACCCGATTATGATCGAAATAAATATGTGGGCATTTTGGAATCTGAACGTGAATCACGGGGCAAAAGACACTACTTGAAGAGCCAACTTGTAGTTGAAGATGTTGAAAATTATCAAATTAGAGGGGCGCGCATACCAAACAACAAAATTAGCTGGAATGACCCGAATTTACCCGAGATAAATCATGCTTATCCTGAAGCAAATTGGGACCAGCGTTTAGACATTGCTCGGCAACATAAAGAGCACGCTTTGGGCTTGCTATATTTTTTACAGAACGATGATGCCGTACCAGAGAACATTAGAGAGGATATGAATAAATGGGGTTTGCCTCAGGACGAATTCACAGATAATTCAAATTTTCCAGAGGAAATGTATGTTCGTGAGGCTCGGCGTTTGGTTGGAAGATATGTGTTCACAGAACAAGACGCATCGCTAGTTTCTTCATTTGGACGTACACCGATCCATAAGGATTCGATAGCGCTTGCAGACTGGCCTATGGATTCTCATGAATGTAGGTTGGAGCGTCAGCCAGGCAGTCTGTATGACGGTAAATTTCTGCTATCTGAGAAGACCCGCCCGTCTCAGATTCCTTATCAAACATTGCTTCCAAAAGAGATTGAAAATCTCATAGTCCCAGTGTGTATTTCTGCAACACATGTAGCCTACGGAACTATTCGAGTCGAACCGGTTTTGATGCAACTTGGCGAAGTTGCAGGGTTCGCCGCAGCCGTAGCCAAAGAACAGAATGTCAGCCCGGGTCAAATAAATGCTGACAGCCTACAAAGTAGATTGGTGGAAAATGGCTTTGCTCTCACATTCTTCAATGATGCGGAGATAGGCAACGGAAGTCGTCGAAGCGTAGCGATGCAATATCTAGGCACCAAAGGTTTATTCGCTGATTATGATGCGCGACCAAATGATCAGCTTACAAATGAAATCGCTGAAATTTGGGCAAGCAGCTGCTCTTCGCTATTGAGAGATGACCACGACTCCAATTCTCTTGCTCGACGAATCTACAATTTAACGACAGAAACAGATATACCAACCAAAAGATCTGAATTTGTTGAGATGTTAGAGGCCGAAGCGGGTTCACTTGGTACTAATTTGGACTCTACTCTTGTGCCGGAATCAGACCAAGTTATGAGTCGAGGAGAAGCACTTGAGCTGATATATGTGCTGTCTCAGAAGGAACTACAGAAAAGTTAAAAAATGACGTGACCGTCATGTTCACCGACATAAAAGGCTCGTCAGCGCGATCAACGATTAATGTCTGCTGTCAGAACCACTTAGCGGACACGATATGCCGGCTGCACGAACCATGGACGACTTAAACGACCTGGCCGGCTACACCATCAAGTCTCCGCCGCTGATGTCGAATCCTTGCCCTGTAATGTAGGCGGCCCGATCTGATGCTAGGAAGGCGACCAATTCAGCTGCCTCAGGGGGTTCGCCGAGACGGTGAATTGGGAAGCCGTCAGTGTATTGCTTGAGTCGTTCATCACTGAGTTCATCTCGCGCCATTTCCGTGTTTATCAGGCCCGGGCACACGGCGTTTACAGTGATGCCGTGTGACGCTTCCTCCATCGCCATGTGTTTAGTCAATCCCAGAACTGCATGCTTCGACGCAGTGTAGTGCGCTCCGCCAAGCGTGCTCGTAGTTCTGCCGGCCGTAGAGGAAAAATTGACGATGCGACCCCATCCCGATCGGCGCATGGATGCCAATACCGCTTTCGAAGGCAAGAATGTGCCTTTCAAGTTCACGTTTATCACCAGATCCCACTCGGCCTCAGGCATGTCGAAGACAGCTGTGCGGCGTAGGATTCCGGCCGCGTTCACAAGGATATTTATATCGCCGTATTCTTCAGCCGCACTGCTAACCAAGCGATCAACGAATGTCGAGTCGGATATATCTCCGGCGATGGCAATTGCGTTCCCTCCATCGGAGATCACCGATTCAGCTGTTTCGGCAGCGGCAGAGGGTTCGAGATCATTGACCACAACGTTGGCGCCTGCTTTCGCCAAACGTACTGCTACGGCTCGTCCCATGCCTCGCCCTGCGCCGGTTACGATCGCAACGCGTCCCGTCAGTTCATTTGGGATTGCTTCGGGCATGTTAGGAGCGGATGATGTCATGCTATTTCTTCCCAATCTAGAACGACCTTACCCGACTTACCGGTGGCCATTACGGTGAACGCCTCTGTGAATTTTTCGACTGAATATCGGTGCGTAATCACTGGAGATACATCCAGCCCACTTCGCAGCATGGCAGTAGTTTTGTACCAGGTCTCGTACATTTCTCTCCCATAGATGCCCTTGAGATTGAGACCTTTGAATATAACGTTATTCCAATCAATTTCGACCGGTGAAGGTGGAATGCCCAGCAGTCCCACTCGCCCGCCGTGGTTCATGACTTGCAACAACTCGCGAAACGCATCCGGATTACCGCTCATCTCAAGCGCTACATCGAAGCCTTCGGTCATACCGAGATCGTCAAAAACCTCATCTATTCTTTCATGTGTCACGTTGATAGTCCGGGTCGCTCCCATCTGTCTGGCGAGATCCAATCGATAGTCGTTGACATCAGATACGGCGATATTTCGTGCGCCGACAAAACGGGCGATACCGGTTGCAAATAGGCCGATCGGGCCAGCACCGGTGATGAGAACGTCTTCGCCTACTAAATCGAACGAGAGAGCGGAGTGAGTGGCGTTGCCCAGCGGGTCGAGGCAAGCAGCAATCTCGTCGGAGATAGAGTCATCAATCCTGAACGCATTGCTGGCCGGTAGAACGAGATATTCAGCGCAACTGCCATCGCGATCCACTCCGATGCCGATAGTGTTTCGACACAGATGGCGTTTCCCAGCACGGCAGTTGCGGCAATAACCGCAGGTGATGTGGCCCTCTCCCGAGACTCGGTCGCCTATGCTGAATCCAGCAACATGGCTGCCTAGTTCCACGACCTCACCCATGAACTCGTGACCGATGATCGATGGAATCGAAATCGTGTTTCTCGCCCATTCGTCCCAGTTGTAAATATGTATATCCGTTCCGCAGATCGCCGTTTTGCGTACACGAATTTTTACGTCGTTCGGTCCCGGACTTGGCTCTGGTTGATCTTCAAGCCAAATTCCAGGTTCGGATCTTGTCTTCACCAGAGCCTTCACGCGATTACCTTCATGTCTCGGCCGACTTTCGTGAACGCACTGATGGCAAGATCGATTTGATCGAACGTATGTGCCGCCGATAGCTGAGTCCTGATTCGCGCCTTGCCCATTGGCACGACCGGATACGAAAATCCAACGACGTAAATACCTTCGTTCAGAAGTCGATCCGCCATTTCCGTCGCCACGCTGGCATCACCGAGCATTACGGGAATGATTGGATGATCGCCGGGCACCAGATCGAATCCTGCCGAGGTCATCCCACCTCGGAACCGTTGGCTGTTCTCTCTCAGTTTTGTGCGAAGGTCGCCGCTGGCTTCCAGGGTATCCAGCACGCTGAGCGATGTGGCTGCGATAACAGGTGCGAGGGTGTTCGAGAACAGGTAGGGACGCGAGCGCTGGCGGAGTAACTCGATAATCTCTTTGCGGCCCGACGTATATCCGCCTGAAGCTCCGCCTAACGCCTTACCAAGTGTCCCGGTGACTATATCTACGCGGGCCATCTGTCCAGCAAGTTCCGGTGTCCCTCGACCGCGTTCGCCAATAAATCCAACTGCGTGCGAGTCGTCCACCATTACCAGAGCGTTGTACTTATCCGCCAGATCGCAGATCGATTTAAGATCGGCGTAGCTGCCATCCATCGAGAAGACCCCATCGGTGGCGATGAGTCGACGGCGCGCACTCTGCGATTCCACCAACTTCGACTCAAGGTCAGCCATATCGTTGTTCGCGTAGCGATATCGTTCAGCTTTGCACAGTCGAATACCGTCAATGATCGAAGCGTGGTTCAAGGAGTCACTGATCACTGCATCGTCGGGACCAAGGATTGTCTCGAACAGCCCGGTATTGGCGTCGAAGCAGGAAGAATAGAGAATCGTGTCTTCAGTGCCCAGAAATCCGCTGAGGCGTGATTCGAGCTGTGCGTGCACATCTTGCGTGCCACAGATAAATCGCACTGATGACATGCCAAATCCGTGTTCCGTCAGCGCTTCACGAGCCGCTTCAATTACATCAGGATCACCAGATAACCCAAGGTAGTTGTTTGCACAGAGGTTGATCGCCTCCGACCCATTCTGCATACGTATCACTGTGCCCTGGCGGGATACGATAATACGTTCAGCCTTGTAGAGACCCGCTTCCCGAATTTCTGTGATTTCCTGATCAAGTTGGCTGAGAAATTTCTGATCGATTACTGCACCTGCTTTGCTTTTACTAACATAAGAGTTGGACTCTTCGGCACTCGTTCTAACAAAGGGATTGATTACTCAATATCGAAGCAGGCGATTTCAGCATTAGGGATCTGCGAGACCAATAGATTGATTTCTTCTTCGAGGCGAATCGCCTCAAGTTCGCTGTCTTCAGGTGAGCCTATAACTCCGTCGGACAGCGCATCCAACTCTTCGATAACCAGATCAACACTGCTCGAATACGCCTCCATCAGGTCAACGAGTATCGAGTTATAAATGGCGCAGCGGTCAGGCGGTTTTTTTGATCTTAAAACTGAAATTAGGATCCTGGCACTGCCCTGAAACTTTGAAGCGCGGGCTGATACGACCTCCAGAGAATCTACAGCGCTTGTTATTGCCGAATCAATATTTATGTTCTGTATAAGTGAGTTATTGAAAGCGTCTTGAACCCCACGCGCATCTTCGTAAGCCGGGCCAACCCGATCCCGATAATTATCTATCTTGTCCTGTTCGCTGTCGCAGCCACTGACTACGATCATCACCACGCCGGCTAGCAGAAATAAAGCTAGCGGTATTGACCTGATTCGATTCACTGCGGATTACCTTTTCGAGACTTCTGTAAGATTGCGTTTGGCGCGTATCTCCCAGTTTTAATAAGTGGGATTCGGCGTTCGGAATTTTAACTGTTCGGATGTCGATGCCATTACTGCCCAGCGTATCGAAGATACGGTTCGGTCAGAACTCAGCGTCGGGGCAGAATACCACCATTCCTCAACTGCTGCGGAAATCTGTCCACGTCCGTATCCTGAATTTTGATCTGGTATTTTCGTACGGATCGGATCTTCGATTCTGTCAGAACTGAGGAAGATCGGATAAGAACGAGATGAGATTGGAATGACGATTGCTTCAACCTGTTTTGGATATTGATGAAGTGACTGACTTTTTGGGGCAGTGGGCTGGTGACGTGGTCGTTGGGGTTTCGCAATTTTCAAATGGTCAGGTTTCGAGTGTATTTGCGTTTGAGGTCTTGGGCGATGCGTCTGGCCCGCCAAAGGAAGGCGGCAAGGTCAAGAGCGGTCGATACGTCGCCCGGTTCGTTGCGTCTGAGTACGGTGGGGCGGTGAGTAAGGATCGATTTATCGCTCCTCGGGCCGCCGCTGTCGGTGTGCCCACCCCGCGCCTATTGAAATATGGTGAGGTTTCGATGTCGGTGGGGAATCTGACCGATGAGGAGAAGGAGAGTAACGACGCCGGGTCGTATCCACTGGCGTTCGCGATTTGCGATCTAATGCCCGGTGAGTACATGGGCGAGCTGCAGGACAAGGATCGTAGATATTTGATTCCGGCTGCGGTGCGGTCGATGGACAGGATTTCGATGATCGATATTTCAGATACTTCGGGCTGGGGTTGGTTCGACAACGAGGGGAATGGAAAGCTCGAGTCGTGGGCTGAGTATCTTGGAGAGGAGTCGTTTCCGGAGAGTGGCGGGGATTTTTACGAACGACGACGTGCCTGGTTTGACGACGGGTTTCTGGAGTTCGATGTGTTTCGGAAATTCTCAGATCGGATGATGGAGTTGGTTGCGAGGCTACCGGATATCGACAGGTCGGTGGTGCACATCGATTTTGGACACGACAACACGCTGGTAATTGGTAACGAGGTTTCGGCCGTGGTGGATTGGGACAATTCGATCATAGGCGATCTCCTTTACGACGGGGCTCGGAGCGATGTATATGCGCCGGATATCGATTTCAAGCAGCTGTTCTCGGAGCGATATGCGTCGACGGGCAGGGTGGTTCATGGTTTCGAGGATCGATGGCTGGTGTGTCAGTTGCACGTGGTGTTGCAGGAACTGCAGTGGTACGGGCGGTCTAACAAGGAAGCGGCCTATCACTGGATGAAAGCTCGCATGTTGTTTTTATTGGGCGAGGGCGATGCAGTGGGGCGGCACCCGGAAGGTGCTTAGTTGCAGGCGGTCCGGCGACGGATACCGCTGTGACCTCCAACGTGAACTCCCAGCGTGCTAGTCGTCCAGCGAACGCAGTACCTTGCCGGGGAGGGTTCCGTTTGGCTTGCCGTTTTCGAGCGATGGCTTGCCGTTTACGAATACGTAGTCCATACCTGTCGAGTAGACGTGCGGGTTCACGAAATCGTTGTTCTGCTTCACGTTGGCAGGATCAAACACAAGCACGTCGGCGATCTGGCCGGGGGCGATTCGACCGCGCCTTGAAAGATTCAGGCGAGAAGCGGGCAGTGCTGTCATCTTGTAGATAGCCTCTTCGAGCGTGAACAGACCACGTTGTTCGACAAACTGTTCAAGAATTATTGAGTTCGTCGCGTAGCTGCGAGGGTGCGGCTTGCCTGATGAAAGCGGCCCCTGATCTCGTAGAGACCAGCCGTCGGAAGCAATCGCCATAAATCCCCAACTGGCGATGGCGTCGACGTCCTGAAGTTCCATCGAGTGACATACGTAGCTGCCTTCGGACTGCTCATACAGCCGCAACACCGCATCTTCCGGCTCGCAGTCCCACTCGTCGGCGATGTCCTGCAGGTCGCGACCTTCAAACGACTGGTCGGGCGGGAAGCTCGATACCACGCAGCCTTCAGCCCCGTGCCTCCGCTCGATGTTGTAAGCGACGTCCGCCCGTATCTGCGCACGAGTATCGGCGTCGGCCAGGCGATCAAGCGTCGCCTGCCTTCCACCCACCAGCGACCAGCGAGCAAACATCGCCCCTGAGAACCCGGATGACGACCACTCGTACGGATACTGGTCGCCGGCAACGTCGATTCCCTCTTCCCGGGCACGTTCCATGCCTTCGATCAATTCGTGGCCCCGGCCCCAGAATTTCGGACCAACTGCTTTTACGTGTGAGATTTGAATCCGTACCCCGGTGCGCCGTCCAATTTCGATGGCTTCGGCGTGCGCAGGGAAGAGGCCGCCAAGATCGTCGCCTTCGGAGCGTATGTGCGACGAGTAGAGCTTGCCACGGTCAGCTGCTGGCTGCGTTACGGCTATCACTTCGTCGGCCAGCGAGTAAGAGCCCGGTGCGTACCAGAGACCGGTCGACATGCCGAGTGCTCCGGCATCAAGCGAGTCGGCGAAAATGCCGGTCATACGGTCGATTTCTTCGGGAGTTGGAGTACGTGCTTCCATGCCCATAACGGTGCGTCGAACGGTGCCATGTCCGATCTGAGCAGCGACGTTGATGGTCGAGCCGGCTTTCGACAGTGCCGTCAGATAACCGTCCATGTCTGACCAGTCGGGCGTGTAGTCGAGGTCGAACTTATCGGTATACGAACGGAACTCTTCCAGTGTGTTGGCGCTGAACGGCGCGCAGTAGCTGGTGCCGCAGTTGCCCATCAGTTCAAGAGTTATGCCCTGGGTCAGCTTGGAATCGGCGTACGGATCGATCAGGAACGAGTTGTCGGAGTGGGTGTGGAGGTCGATGAATCCAGGTGTAACGACCTTGCCGCTCGCATCGATTTCGCGAGTAGCATCGCCCGTGATTTCACCAACGCCAACGACAGAATCACCCTTGATCGCAACATCGGCTCTGAACCGCGGTGAGCCAGTGCCATCGACTACGGTTCCGTTCTTGATGATGAGATCGAACATGATTTCTCCATTATCCGTTGGCCGTTAAGCTCGGATGCGAATATGAGCATGCCGCGCGCCTCACCTCCCGCATCAGAACCGACGAAAACGCGACGGAATCAGGTCTTCGTGGCGGTTCGGATAATCGGAAGGTTGATGTTATTGGGGCTTTTGCCTGCTGCACCCGACCAGAACAATACCGGTCTATTTTTTTGCAGCTTCGGCGACGGATTTGAACTGGTTGAAGCCAGCGCCAATCCACCCACCGGTGCTGGTCAGGAAAAATCTGACACCCAACTCTACGTACCTTGCGACGTTATCGGCTGAAGCTACAGTGCCTGCATTTCGGCCAGCGGCGACAATGCGGGTAATAGAGTCTTCGAGCTTTTCGACAACATCTGGGTGCTGAGTGTCTCCGATATGGCCCATGGAAGCTGAGAAGTCGGCTGCTGCGACGAAGAATACGTCGATGTCGTCAACTGCGATGATTTCGTCGAGGTTCTCCCATGCAATGATGTCTTCGATCAGAACTACCAGCATGGTCTCGTCGTTTGCACGCTCGAGGTAGTCACCAACACCGAGGCCCTGTCGACTGGTGTACATACCTCGTTTGCCAAGTGGCGGGAACTTTCCGCCTTCGACGACGTTCCGCGCTTCGGCGGCGTTGTTTACGTGAGGAACAACGATCGTCTGTGCGCCACGGTCCAGGGTTCGGTAGATGAGACCCTGTTCGTTGAGGTTGATGCGGGCGACCGAGGTCATGCCCCATAGGTCACAGGCTCGACTGAGGTTGCCCATGTCGACTGCGTCACTCGAACCGTGCTCACCTTCGAGCCAGATGCCGTCAAATCCCTGAGGACCGGCGCTGTCTATATCGTCGGCATGGGTAAATCCGCCGACGATTGTTACGATCTCGTCGTTTGCGAGCTTCTGCTTGGCGCGGTTGGTCCTGAGTTCCATTTGAGTTGCTCCCCAAAAGTGATTGGTGATAGACGCGATAACGAATTAACTCGTGATTCTACTCGCAAGGTGAGCGTAAGGGGAGATGGGCTGGGTGAATGCGGTCGACTATGATGTGCGTACCACGTCAGCAGCCACAACGCTAAGGAACAGATGATGGCATTCGCTGATAACAATGGAATACGCATCCACTACCAGACCGAGGGAGAAGGCCCGCCGCTGTTGCTCCATCATGGCCGGGGTGGCAGCGGGGATTACTGGCGTTATTTCGGTTTTGTGGAGGAGTTGAAGCGCGACTACCAACTGATCCTGATGGATGCTAGTGACCTGCCCCCGATAGCGTTACCACTTATTATCTCGGATTCACGACCAGTTGAAGCTTGGGCATGATTGCCTCAGGTGTCGGCGGCCGGTATCCGAGTGAGCTGTGTGGTCGGATCGTG
>Ga0114999_10001042_pt1 | contig 39476 bp, 33 predicted proteins | sample ArcticOcean_MG_C_3_FD_89820 | JGI IMG/M metagenome (GOLD analysis project Ga0114999, IMG submission 89820) | Marine microbial communities from western Arctic Ocean - ArcticOcean_MG_CB8_126 | ecosystem: Environmental > Aquatic > Marine > Oceanic | place: Arctic Ocean: Canada Basin | collected...
GATGATGGCCTCAAACACAACCTCCTTGACATCATCCGTAACCGATAGCATCATGGCAGAGCCAATGCTATCACATACCCTCAGAATGGTGGATACCGTGCAGATCGCCTCTATGCTGATAATAGTCCAGGCGCTGTTCATCCCTGGATGGGCAGACGCTCAGCCTGAACCTATTTCCACGAAGAATGTATACGTCGTAGAAGTCACTGGAGAAGGTTCCGGTGGCAAACAGTCCACCATTGCCGAGGTGGAGCAGCAGGCCAAGCAGGACGCGATGCGTCAGGCTGTGGAGCAGGCGGGTGTCTATCTGGAGACGAACACGCAGGTGGATATGGCGAGGCTCAGTAAATGGACTCTGTCCAGCTCTGGTGCAGGCATTCAGTTCATCATGTAGTACACTACAACAACGCGACCCACGAAACTACGAAGGCTACCCCCGCTAGGTTAAGAACCTGTTCGCCGCGGGAATGATAATCGCTGGGACCGCCTGAGTGAGTAGAATCTTCCATTAGCGATACACGCCTTTCGACTACATCGTCATCCCAATTCGCTGGGCTGATATCCAGCATCCTTCAGATATTTTATCACCTCATCGACACTCTTGAAAGTCTGCTCGATCCACTCTTCGATTAGGCCAGGCGAAAGCCCATCAACCATCAGTACCCCATAGCTCACTTGGTCTTTGCCGTCCCTGCCTTCGAAGACTCGCGCCCAGGGATATTGCTCGTAGGCGTTTTCCGACCAGCCCAAGCTGTCCCAGTAAAGTTCTAATTCTTGCTTGATGGGCCGCGCACCATTCGCGAGCGGTTCCACCCGCTCCGACGAAAGTTGTTCCTGGATGTGATAGACAGACTCGGCGTGCCAGTCTTCTCTTCTTACACACAGCAATGTGCAGATGGGATCCCCAGGCCAATCAAATCCAGACATACTGTCGCCCCCCAACGGTGATGTCAGTGCCCTGCCTTCGCGATCCCCCTGACGAGATCGGTCACGTCCTTCGTTGGGGAGTGCTTACCCCCGCACCTCGGGCACACTTTGTCCGAGTAGACGTATATCTCGTCGCTCACACGGCCGCACGAGTAGTGAAAGATGCGAAACGACGGCTCGCCCACAATTTCTCCCTTTGCAAGCGCTGCCGCGATCTCTGATCGCAACGCAGCCTCTTCTCCAGCCGACATGTGGAATGCGCCTTGCCCAGCATACTCCTCCACGCCTTCATCCTCTTCATCCTCTTCATCCTCTTCATCCTCTTCATCCTCTTCATCCTCAAGGGTAATGTAATTCTGAAGTTCCTCTTTGCATTGGACCAACTGCCTTTTGAAATCTTCATCTTCTGGGTTCTTCAGCCACAGGTAATAAACTCCCCAACTGGTTCCCACTCCCCCTTCAATCATGGAGTATGTAACGACCATCGGGAAATTGGAGATGTGTTCGAAGACGTCGGACTTGCTGTAGCCAAGCTGCTCGGATAAATGCTCTATTTCAGCGATGAGTTCAAGATGAATGCACCAGTATTCATCTCCTTCTTCACTGGTCCTTTTGCCAATCAGGAACTCGCAAGAACTCTCTGAGCAACCAACCAATTCCTGGTCACTCGAACCAGGCTGGTCCTCCAGATCGGGGTCCTTGCACCAGGGGCACCTGCAGAATTCGTCGTCATCCTCAAAACGCCTGCCCCAAGCTTGGTCGCATAAATCAGCTTCCTTTCTGGTTAGCTCACGTCCCATGTAGTCCTCCCTTACCAAATCTGAGGCCCAAATCGAAACCGCCTCCCCCCTTCGTCAGCAGTTCGGCATCATCTTGCTTACAATATCTACCCATATCCGCGTGTTACCCGTCCCGGGGAGCACACATGAGCATCGAGGCATCTAGATCGGTTAAATTAACAGATTTGCCAAGGTCAGCGTTTGCCTTAAAATATTGTATATTAATACTTTGAGATGTTTTTATTTTTGCGAAAGTGTGTAACAAACCTAACACCCATTCCTCTATTCTATCGGAAATACCGTTTACGGTATTATAACCGGAAAGGCTTGGTTCGAAACTGGGCTATGGTAGATATAAATCGGCATTGGATCTCTATTCGAACGCGGATAAACGATCAAGGAATGCTTGCTTGACCCGATTTTTCTCTTGAACTTGACACGTCTGCCTCTGATACGGCAACAGCCTATGTTTGAGGAGGTCGCGAATCCCCCTTCCCTCGCCATCGGTCACGTGGGGATCCGCGCCAGCGGCCAACAAGATTCTCGCTGTTTCCACAAAGCCATAACCTGCTGATGAGTGTGCAGACTCTTGGCCAAGAGCGGCATACATTAGAGGAGTCCTTCCGTCATTGTCTTCGGCCTCGAAATCCACATCTGCGTCTATTAGAAGCCGCACAATCTCGTCCTCACCGACACCTGCAGCTACGTGGAGTGCTGATCCACCATTGACGTCTTTTGCGTCCAAATCGCTACCTGATTTTATCAGAATTTTAGCCACCTCTGCCAGATTATTTTCTATTGCAAAGATGAGAGCATCCTCAGGGCTGTAGGCAGCGAAGATTGGCACCTTCCATTGGAGTTCAGTGACCTCAGCCTGGTCGATGCTCCAATAAAGTTCTTCCGCTACCGCCTGTGCGAAACTGACTCTAGTGACCAAGTCCTCGCAGAGCTCTATCGTCTTCGCCCTCGATTTGGGGTCCACGAAGAAATAGTGGAACTTGTCAGTTCCCGGACCCCAATCATAGAAATACCTATGGTAGACTTTGACGGAATCAACCCCCCCCTCGATTATCTCCAAGATATTCTCACCTGCGCCTGGATCCGAGACGCCGTCCGGCAATACAGAGTCTAAGTCTATCAATTCGAAGTCCCCGAAACGTCTTGCGAATTCCTCGAAACCTTCAATGGTAGAGAACGGCCGCGCCCAGGTCATGTCTCCCGGTTCGCCGTACCCCATCTCATTGGGGCACGACCAAAGGCTGCATCCTTCCTTATAAGGACAATATGGGCACTTGTAATTTTCATCCATGCCCCGCTCGAACTCCTGCTCTTCAGCTTCGGTAAAAAATGCCATTTAGAACACCTCCAAGGGAGGAAGGAACGATGTGCCTAGGAAGACAATAACCCTCTTCGCTGACTGCTGCGTTTTCATTGATAAATTTGAAGGTTTAACCCTCCAAAACTGTCGTTATATAATAATCACTTTTTAGAACTGTAAAATTGGCCACAAAATTCGCTATTTTTCTTTTTTATTATTGGTGTTTTCGTATATATTGTAATATACCATTTTGCTTGTTCTAAAGCAAGATTTTGAGGCCATTATTCGACGATTTTCTTACAATATTTCAGCCTCATTTTTGGGAGAATTTTATATGCCTTTAAGCACCTTAATTTCGTCCTCTGAAGCAGCCCAGATCAAGGCCTGTACAAGACAGGCCATCGTGGATGCCATAGCGCGCGGTGCCATAGACGGCCAGCAGGTGGGTCGATCTTATATGGTCCGGAAGAACGGCAAATTCGAGCGGTGGAAGGCCAACCCACGCAGGCAGATGGCGGGTCGTGAGGCGCACAGATCGGGCAAGAGGAAAAGGTAGGCCAATGAAGGTGGAGGCTATCTGCTACTGGTGGTCAGTGGCTGCCTCCTACCAGGTTATTCTTCCCCCCTAGAGGGGCACGGGGTATTGTGATTCACAGAAAATTTGTGGGTCCCATCTTTTCTACCATCAGGTTTCGGTAGCAGCTTCAAATTTATTAGTTCAGCGAAAGTGCTTTATCAAAATTAATTGACGCCCATTCCACTGGGATACATATTTCGGCATCCGGAAGGCAGGCCGGGGAAATAGGGATAACAGTGAGAGGGCGAGGAGGGTCCCTCTTCTCCAGCGCCTCCCGGTGATACAAAACCAAAGCGCTTCTATGGGTCTGTTGCTCTGGATTCCACACGAGTTGGTCGTCAGGCATCAGGCCGATTGGACCGAAAGATCACCAGATGGGAATTGAACTCACCAGCTCAACCGGTTCCGAGAATGCGGACAAGGTCATCCGCGGGATTGTCGATCTCCTCGAAACGGTCTTCCCCGAGCAAATTCGAGGGTACTATGTCACGGGGAGTTACGCGGATCGTACGGCGTTCTCTGCGAGCGACATCGACATGATCGCTCTATTCAAATCCGGTACCGATACGCGAGACCGTCGAAAGGTCGGACAGATTGTCCCGCATAGCTTGGACTTCTCCCCCATACTGATAGACATCCTGGGGGCAAGCGAGGACGAGCCCAGCTTCGTTGGCCACCAATTGGCGCATGCCAGTTTATTCGTCTATGGAGAGGACACGCGCGACCGAATCTCGCCCGTTCCAGAGGATGTCTATCGCCGGACTTGTCTGAGCGTGCCCCTCCGGTTCATGAAAGACGTCGCCCGGGGGCAAGAAGAGGTGGTGTTTCCCCTGGGGTATCCCGATCCTGACGGCGAGTTTTTCGGATACGATTGGGATTCGATCCAGAACTGCCATGATACCAGGGTTCTGATGGCCATCGTGGGGAAGATCGCAACAGCACTCGTCTTCTTGAAGGCCCGGGAGTTCGTCGCCACGAAGTCCGAATGTGTCTCAAAGTATGAGCGGTTTGTTGCAGACCAGTGGGCGAACCTCGTTCGAGACGTCTACGCCGTCTGCAGGAACCGATGGAAATACGAGATTCCCCAGTCCGAACGCGACCGGCTCCAATTGAGAGAGATCTGCAAAGCGACCCTCGAATTCGAGAATCACTACCTCGAGCAATACCGGGCCTTCCTTCAAGAACATCTCCTGGCGGCGGATCGGGAGGAGCAAATGCGAATCGCAATGACCCTAGGCGAAATCGTCTTTCCCGACTCCGAGTTGCTGGAGAGACTCGAGCAAGTTACCTCGGAGGGCTGTGAACTCAGCGAGGTGGTCGAACGATCTGCTGCAAAGATGCGAAAGGCGATAGGTTAGCCGTGCTCAGTATGTCCGATGAGGAGCGCCTGCTCTCAGAGCAGTATAAAAACTCCGGTAATCTCGAAGCCCGTGTTCAGCTTCACGAATTATACAGCACGAACAGACAGGGCTGGCCTCGGTGGGTCTTCGAGCGGCTCAGGGTTCCCGCGAAAGGACACGTCCTCGAGCTCGGGTGTGGGCAGGACCGTCTTTTTTCGGCCCTCAAAAAGGTCCCGAAAGCCTCCTGGAAAAACGAACCCCATCGTAAGAAGGCATTTCAGTCAAAGACCAACTATGACCATATCTGGGAGACCCACCGTGCAAAGCAATGCCGATAGCGCCCAGTCCTCCCGCCCGCCTTTTTCGAGCGTCGATTGCGAGGGGACGTACCGGCATCACCTGCAAGGCATCTGTACGAACGAGGTGGACGCCATTTACTGGAGTTTCACCACAACTCTCGTAAAAACCGACAGGGATGGAAATGTGAGAACGAAGGTGGAAGTTCCCAGACATTACGGTGATCTCTGCTTCTGCGACGGCGCGATTCACGTGGCCGTCAACTTCGGGCGATTCAACGACCCCGAAGGCAATGCCGACAACTGGGTCTATGTGCACGACGCAGACGACCTGAAACTGTTGTCCAAGCACGAGTCGTCCGAAGTCTTCTACGGCGCCGGCGGGGTTGCCTATCATAACAGCAAGTTCATAGTTATCGGGGGACTGCCGGAGGGCGTGGAAGAGAATTATATCTACGAGTACGACAAGGACTACAAGCTCGCCAACAAGCATGTCCTCATTAGCGGATACACCCGACTCGGAATCCAGACGGCGACGTTCGCCGCCGGCCTTTGGTGGTTCGGCTGCTATGGCAGCAAACTGCTCACGACCGATGAATCGTTCAACTTGATCGGCAAGTACGATTTCGACTGCGCGCTCGGAGTTGTCGGGATTTCAGGCGGTACGTTCCTGATTGGGCGAGGCAGGGGGGAGGGCGATCAACGGACTGGAAAAGCGTTGTTGGCGGATGTCGATGAGGAAGCGGGGCTGACGATTCGCTCGGTGGCGAAACTCTAGAGAATTAAAGCGCCGATGCGCTCATGGTCTTACCTCCTGTGCAGAAACCAGATCGGCGACGACCAGGGCAGGCCCTACCTTCATACACCGGCAAGCCTAACTGCTGGCCGGTGCTCATCCGGAAAAGGCAACACATCTGTTTCTTTCCTTGGGACTCCCCTCGGGGTCACCAAACGAAAGAAACATCCTAAGGATGTAAGAAGCCCCTCTGGGTTTGATACCAGCAGGGGCTCTTCTTGTTGGGGAATCCGGACTTCCGCTACGTTCGCCTGCATCAGCTTCTTCTTCTCCTCCGGGGTTGCCAACTCCAGCGTCTCCAAAAGGTCCACAATTGCCATTTCGACTTTCTTTGCATCAATCTCTGCAATCTCAGGTGGCATCGCAGCCTTGCGAGACCGACGCTCTGACTCCAGAGCTGCTCTCTGTTCCTGACAAGCCGTCATCTCGTCCACCAACTCCTGGGTCGGCCCCAGAGCCTTCAGAGAGGCCGTTAGGTTCGCGATCTCCCTTTCAACCTTCCTAATTGCCTTATCCAGGTCCTGCGTATCGGTGGATGCCTGCATTTCCTTCATAGTAATTCGATACTCCTCTACGACATCCTCAATGACGCCCACCTTCAGAAGGTCTTTGGATACCGCTTTAACGGCAGCAGCTTCGATCCTGTCCTGCCGCACGAGCCGACTATTGCCGCAGACGCTTTCGCCCCGATTTGAGTGGTAGCCGCACCTGTAGTAGCGGGCCCCTCCCCTACTCTTGGCGCCAGTGATAGAGAAGTTGGCACCGCACTCGTCACACTTCAGTAGACCAGAAAGCATATAGGGTGCGTGTCCGGTGTTGTATCCGCCTTTCCCGTTCTCAATATGCCTCCGTACTCTGCCTTTTCGCTCTTGGACGGCCTCCCACAGATCATCATCAACAATTGTCTCGTGCGCCCCCTTGTGAGTTACCCACTCTTCCCGCGGTTTTGGGGTCTTGGTCCCAATCTGGACTTTTTTATTCCTGCGTGTCTGGTTCCACACCCTATACCCGCGGTAGCTTTCATTGAATAGGATCGTGCGAACTGCCGAGACATCCCAAGTCTTGCCACCGGGCGAAACGACCCTCTCACTGTTCAGTGCGTGCGCGATCTTCTTGTAACTCCCGGCACTGCTATATTCCTCGAAGATCCTGCGAACGATTCCCGCCTGTTCAGGAACCACTTTGTAAGTGACATATCTGACCGGCTGCCCCTCCTTGTCCAGCTTCCCGTCTGGATCAACGACCCTTCTCCCTCCGGTAGCCGTAAGGTGCCTTACCGCCACCGTGGAAGCCCTTCTGGGTGACCTGCCTCTGGCCCTCAAATGCATACTGGCCAATCTGGATGCTGTCAAATTCGTCTTTCCACTCATATATACGCTCGATCAGCGTGCCGATATGGCCATCCGGCACAGGCTGGGATACGAACTTCACGTCTACACCCTGCCGCCGCAGGCCAATCTTGTTGAAGATGGCTTCGTCCTGATTTCGTCCGAAGCGGGAGGTGGACCATGCCACGACAACGTCGAAAGGTCGGTCCTTCTGTTTGGCAAGGGCGATCATCCGGTTAAACTCGTCCCGTCGAAAGGTAGTGGTACCGGACCGGGCCTGATCCACGAATACACATTCTGCTGAAAGGGACCAGCCCTGGTCGTTGGCGTAGTCTCGGCAACGTTCCAATTGGTATTCGATGGATTCACCGCCGGTCTGTTCATCGCTGCTGTAGCGGGCGTAGATTGCTGCTCTGGTAACCTTCATCGTGTCCTCCATCTCGCATTGCCGGCCTTCTGGTGCCGCTCTGATAGCGCCCACTCCTGAAATCTCCTGTTCACCTTAACCACGAACCGCTTTCCAACAGGCACGGTGTCGATTTCACCGCGCTTGATGGCACGGATGATCACCTGGCGAGACGTGCCTTTGACGGCCGCAGCTTCGTCTGTTGACAGTAGGTTCATCTTGGGTCCCTATATCGACCGCCTAAATTTTGAGTGACATGAGTTATGCAACAATATACCCTATCCCAGGGCCATTGGCAAGGGGCGTAAGCAATCCGGCCAATGGTAAGTCCTTGCAATTCCAGACTCAAGATCACACACCAGTGGACGGAGTTTGAGTCGTGCCAGGCACAGTATTGGCGTAACTTCCAGGCGAGCAGCGCTGGTATCGGAGAAGCATTCTGTGATCTTAATGAGATTGTGTCTAGGCTTTGAATACCATAGGAACCGAATGAATACAGGTCTTGCATTGGGCTTTCTAACATATTATAATGTCATCTAGTTGCACACCTTATAATGGTATCTAATTGCACACCCCAACAGACATTCCCCGCTATTGCAGTTATGAGTTAGTTTGACAACTTGGATGGTGAGGAATATTAACAATGTGTGGTGCCGATTGTTGGCGGGGCCAATAGCGCAAAAAACAGAGCGGATTGGTAACCTGCTTGTTTTTGTCTTTTACAGTTGCTAGTCGTATCCAAGGCACGCCCAGAAAAATGATGTTGAGTAGGCGCGTCACCAGGCATGTGCTGAAGAGCTTGCTAGAGAGGGCGGTGGAATGGGGTTACCTGAAATCGAATCCGGCAAAGGGTGTGAAGAAGTTCCGGGTGGATGTGAAAGAACTAAAACTTTCCGGTAATCCAGGTGACCGTTCTGGCGTAAGGCCACGTGAGGAAGATGTTGCCGAATTTGTAAGGAATCGGACGATTAAAGCTCAGTGGCGGAAATTCCTGCTGAATGTGGGAATGCTCGTGGCCGTGCCCAACCTCGGACTCAACGTCATTGCGACCTGTATGCCTCAGGATTATCTCCTCTAGCTGGCCGTAAAGAATCCGGCTCTCATTTGCCAATGTTGGCCTTTCATCTTGCGCTGATTTTGCCCCGGCCAAACCATAGGCCTTCTCCACGATGGTCTGCAGGTCTGCGAGCTTTCCGAGAGTTTCCTTGGCGGTACGTAGAAAGGGCCCTCACATCAAGATACGGTGGGGCCGGATGCTGACAGAAGACTATGCTAGCCACGGAGGGGCGGTAGAGTGTTAGCCGGGGTCCCTCGACCCCGTTCGGGATAAACTCGCCCTGGTCAGGCGATGAAAAACCGGCAGTGGCTGAGAGTTGCCCGGCCATTTTCCTCACGCCATTTTACATCCCGACGGAGCGTATCACACGCTCCGTCGGGATGCGACGACTCCATTCACGATAGGTAATGGCTTTTCTCTTCTAAGTTTGTTTATCGTGAAGACCTAATTTCTTTTGAAAATGCTGTAGAGAACAGCGACGGCGGCCAAGCCAACAAGACCGTTCGCACCTAGGGCAGCTACAATCCCTGTTACGTTGCCTACTACATCACCAGGCAAAAATGCTGCATTTGATCCGAAAATTACCTGAAGAACGACTGCTAAAGCTACTACCGCAAGTCCAACTTCCGTCAGTTTTCTTACCACTCCAACTATTGAATCGAGCATCTGCATAACACCCCTCCTAACATAATTGTGTAACTGCTTAACCACCACCTAATGAACAATATGGGTTAATCGGACTTATTAGCAAGTGTAAAATGAAGTGCACCATACCATTAAGCCGCAGACAGACTCACCTAAATTGGACCAGTGAGGAAACATATAGGAAGTTTCAGCAATGGGTGCCCAACAAACGCAGGCAGAAGGCTGGACGTGAAGCGCACAGATCGGGCAAGAGGAAAAGGTAGGCCAGGGCAGGTGGAGGCTATCTGCTACTGGTGGTCAGTGGCTGCCTGCTACCAGGTTATGCTTCCCCCCCAGGGGGCCGGGGGCATTTTAATTAACGGATATATGTGGGTCCCAAGTTTAATAGTTCAGTAAAAATACCCTTAGAAAGATCATCAAAAAACGCCCGAAACGAGGGCGTTTTTATTTTTCCATGCAAAAAATGGGCATTTAGCTAAAGATACACACTCTTTTATCCGATCCGATAATAGGGGGATAGTGGGTCTATCCTTCGTAGAAGCAGTTGGATTTCTAGAGCGATTGATAAGGATGTCGGTCCAGGGGTTCAGAAAGCAGTCCAACCTTAACGTTTCAACCGATTAGTTACACCATAGTCCAAGGATGGACATGAAACCAAGGCTCCCGCGTTTCTTCGTAATTATACTGGTTCTGACTATTGCTGCGATTCCGCAGATGTCCCAGGCCCAGAAAGCTAAACTTTTCCCCGATGCAATTCCCAATGGTATCGCCAGTGGGTCGGGGGAGCAGTATCGCCAGCGGTTCGACATTACATTTACTGGTGCAGAGATACCACTATCCAGGATGTTCACGATTACAGTGCCGCCAGAAGTCACCCTTGTTTCTGGCTCCCCCCTACCTACTTTTTCCCCACCGGGGGGGCCTATTCATAATTGGAATGTATTGGGGGGGGGGGACTAGGTTTAGGGTGGGGTTTCAGGGGACCCTAGGGACCCCCCTAGGGGTCCCGGCCCCCCATTTTAGTGGACAAATTATGACCATTGAATTTGACGTGGTCACACCCACCAATTTTACCGGTATGTCGTCAGGCGCGAAGGTCGATACGGTCTATAAATTCGACTTTGCTGCTCAAAGCAATGTGACCGACTTTAATGTGCCAGTGGCTAAAGTCCAGAACAGGCGAGTCAGTGCGATTTCCTTTTCTAGTCCCGATTCCATCCTGGGTGATACCACCTCAGCTGGTGGCCGGTTCTACAAAATGGACTTCCCAACTGGTCTGCCAGATTTAAGTCATACCAATATTTCTGGTCTGTCTATAGCAGGGAGTGTGAATGGACTACCCGACACAAAAACAGATGTGTTTTACTCATTCTATCTTTCACAGGATTCAACTCTGATTGAGAGGCCCCTGTCTCTGAGTCCAGTTTCATTCTACTCATCTCTTTCCGATCCAGGTGCGAGAAACGCTCCGCTGGTTGGAACCCGGCAGAATCCGCGTTTTATTCCCCACACTTTCATTCGCGAGAACTTCGAGACGATTTTCTCCGCAGCCACACGCGACAGCCTCAACGGTATGATCTCTCTGGCCGGAACGGTTGACGGCGGGGTCTATTACATCTACGTGCTGGCGGATCCGGCTACAGGCCGTTGGCCTTCGAAGAGGAATCCTGGGACGGGTGGTCGTAAAAGGAAGGAATACGATCCATTCACACTGGGTGCTCTCAGCGGTGGTGTCTTCCTGGGTCGCAGTGGTCCATTGCTTGTCAACCATCCACCCGAGTTCGTGGTTGCCGGTTGGGATTATGACAACGATACCCAAGACAGATTCGATGCGACGGGTGTTATCCAGGTCGCCGGCGATATGGTTGGTATGGCCAACAGCAAGGACAATCTTGATATTACTGTGGACACAGGTTCTCACTTCAACAAGGGTGCGGCACTTGCGGGTCTGAACAGCGGTAACCTGCCGGATCCAATTTCCACAGTGGACTTACTTTTCCTTGCTCAGGACGCCAATGATCCGAACGACTTCCAGATGAACATCTTCCTGTCTACGCAGAGCGGATTGGGCGTGAGCAACTATGTGTCCGCCTCTCCGGCCATTGACAGCCTCAGTGGTGCAATAAAGCTGAGTGGTACCGATACGTTGACCATCAGCGACAGGAAGTTCACATTCAGCCCGATCGTACGAGACGATGTGACTCAGTTGATCACCTCCTACGTTCCCGAGGCAGACTACTTCGTCTACTTCGGCGCTACGGACGGTGAAAGTCGCACCCTCTCGCCGGTCTACAACGATCCGTTCATCACGAGTCCTGTGGCAGCCAGGCTGTCCGTGAAGCACTCGCCAACGTTGTCACCCGACGCCTTCTCACTGAACGATTTCGACGGTTCCGGCGACGGTGACCTGGATGTTATCACAGGAATCGGCGTCGCGCAGATGCAGACAGACACAGATGGCAAGAATCTGAATCTGGGTCCTGCTCAGCGATACGTTACGATCTCCTGGGGTGAGCAGGGTCTCAATGGTGACCTGGACGTGGACGACAATGCTACGATCGAGCTTTACTACAGCACCAGGACCGACTTCAGAGATTCGCGCGGCAGCGTTGCCTACACAAGCGGTAACTCTGATGGCTCCGATATTCTTGGTGCGATCACCCAGGGCAACAACGACACGCATAGGATCGGTTCAGTCAGTGAAGATCCAGACGGCCAGTTCGACAACCAGTTCACGTGGGACATCTGGGATTACACATCCGCCGAAGGTACAGTTCCCCAGACGGATGCCAGATACTACATCTATGCCCTGCTGAAGGGTGGCACCACGAACAGGTTGTTCTCGCTGACGCGTTCTGGAACGCTGAACGCAACCGGGACGTCCATGGCGATCGAGTTCAACCACCCTCCCTTCATCCGACCCATCGAGCCTTCACGTGATCAGACTGTGACGGTAGATGAGCCTGTGATGATTTCCTGGGAGGCCGTGGATGTGGACAACGAAGAGTCCGGTGGACTTGCGGCACAGCCTGCCGGCACCAGTGGCAAGAGAGTATCCAACAGCCGTACGGCTTCTCCCAATATCAGGATTCTGTTGACTTCCGCCGACTTCGGCGAGGTAACCACGTGGGGCACGATTACCAGCCCTTTGAACGCCCACAGGTTCTGGGTCGGTAACTCCGCCAATGGCGCCCTGGGATCGGAGATCGAGCTGAACGAGGGTGTGGATACTTCATTCGTGATCACGGGTAACCGTATGCGCAACAACCTCTTTCTGACCGCAGGATTGGGTGGTTCCGACGGTAGCGCTGATCTTCAGACAAACGGCGGCGTGGGTCAGGATTACTACGTATACCTCGCCATAGACGACGGTCAGGACGGAACAGTGGGTGACGCTGTTACGACCAGCCCGCAGTCGACACCCTTCGGCCAGTATGCGCCGGTGGTGCGTGCCCCGGGTAAGATTACCTTCACAGGTACCGTGCCCGGCAACCCGCCGACGAGTAACCGGTTCATCATTGTCGACAAGATGGAAACGGCCGTGGATGAACTGATCAAATACAGGATTACACCAGAGGTGAACACGTCGGGCACACAGATCAACGTGATCGATATCTTCCTCTCGGTTGATCCCAGTGAGTTCGAGGCCGTGGACACGGATCCGGGAACGGCTGGAATCCAGCCTTTCTCGTTGGGAGATAACTCCAATATCTCCTCGTCCAACGTCAACCAGGCAGCCTATGAAATGAATGGCAGGCTGTATCTCGACTTCATCTACTCGGATGTAACCGGCGGTCTGACCTTCTTCGACGGTTCCCAGGTCCTGGCCATTGCGAACCTCCGCGCCAGGTCGTTAGATAATCTGGGGGATGCTGGAGAGGGCGAAGAGGGTCAGGAGGGTGGAAGTTCGTCTACCGGCTCCATTGTCAACACCACGATTACCTTGGACAACAGTGGTAGCCGTGTGAGCAAAATGTTGGATTCCAACAACAACAACGTGAATGCCTCGGTGCCACCGCCGACGGAGGTAACGATTAACCGACGCAGCCAGGTCGCTGGCAAGGTGCCCCTACAGGGTCGTACCAGTTCTGCTGACACGGTGACGTTCTTCCTCCGACAGGTGGGCAGTTACACATCGCTCTCAGACTCGCTGTTCGAGACGAACGATATCGATACTGACGCCGTGGGCATCCAGATCCTCACAACGGACGTGGATGGCAAGTTCACACTGAGCAACGTGCCTTCGGGAATTTACATCCTCTCGGCGGCAGTACCAAGACACCTGACCGGACACGATACCATCGTCGTCAAAGCGGGTCTCGATCTGGCCAGTATTCAGCCCACACGTGACGGTAGCGGCATTCAGCACGTGTCGTTGAGGGCAGGAGATGCTGCGGGATTTGTGGACAGCACAGGTACCAGCATCCCCGATAACGCAATTGGTGGCCCGGACGTGAACGCGATCAACGCTGCACTGTTCACACATCCGGGTGAAACAGACTACAATACCTTCGCGGATATCAACAGGGACGACATCGTGAACGCTACGGACAAGGACTACGCCACGGCGAACACATCCAGCAACACGGGTGCTTCGGGTAACATCAAACCGGTGTTCCCGGCCTTCAAGGCAGCTGTGCTGCCCCAAGGCAGCAACAAGGATGCGCTGGTGACCCTTACAGGCGCGCCCAAAACGGAAATCCGCGCCGGTGAGACCTTCGATGTGACGATCAATGTCGCAGGTGCACGTGCCGTGAGGACTTACGAAGTCCACCTGTCCTACGACCCGACCAAGCTCGCAGTGGACAACCTGGTATCCGCAGGTGACCTGCTGGGGAACTACCTTACCGATATGTCCGGTAAGATTCTCGAGGGTGAATTCGGGTTGGTGAACTCCATCATCGGTTTGACGCCGGTAGGCGCCTCCGGTGAAGGTATCCTGGCTACCGTGCGCTTCCGCGCCATCAGCCGCTCCGCCAAGACCAAGTTGGTCCTCGACGACGCGATGCTGATCGATGTGGAGCACGTATCGGTTAGACCTGAGGTCGATGGTGAAGCCACGATCACGCTGTCCAAGGATCCCATCGTATACCACGATGCCGAGGGTGGCGAGATCAAGGGCCTGATCCTGGCAAGTGAAGACGCCAAGGTCGACTTCAACGACTTTATGGCACTTGTCAAGGCCTTTGGTACAACCCCAGGTTCGGCTGATTACAATCCTATGGCCGACCTCAACGGTGACGACCAGGTGAACTTCGGTGACTTCGTGATCTTCTCCGCCAACTTCGGTAAGGTGGCTGTTGACGCGCCGGTGAGAGCCGGTAAGACAGTGGCCGCAGCCGGCGCCAACGCGAAGGCCGATGTCTCGCTTCAGGTCAGTGGTTCCGCCAAGATGGGTGAGCTGATAACCATCACGGCAGACCTGTCCAATGCCACTGCCGTCAACGGGTGGGGACTGACCTTGAAGTTCGACCCTGAGCAGTTCGAGTTCCTGGAAGCCACATCACCCCGGACGAACCTTCTGACGGCTTCTGGAGCCACGGCCCCCGTCTTCCTGGTCAACCAGGACGAAGCGGGCACGGTCTCCCTGGCCAATGCAATATCCCAGGGCAGCAGTGCCACGGGTGAGGGTTCGCTGGCCGTGTTGACCTTCAAGCCCAAGGGTGAGTTCGAGAATGCACGGTTTGAGGTCGCCAATGGTATGGTGTTCGACGCTAATTCCCTGAGCAATCCGCTGTTCGCCAACGACCTGGAAGTGAAGTTGGCACCTGCAGCCTTTGCTCTTAACCAGAACTTCTCCAACCCGTTCAACCCTGAGACGACCATCGGTTATGACCTTGCCGACGGCAGCCAGGTGCTGTTGGAGATCTACAACGTAATGGGTCAGTTGGTCAACACATTGGTGAGTGACCATCAGGCAGCCGGACGGTATCGCGTGGTATGGAGTGGTGTAGATGCCGGCAATCGTCAGGTGGCGAGTGGAGTTTATTTCTATCGCCTGCAGACCGAAGGGTTCAAGGCAGTGAAGAAGCTGATGCTGCTGAAGTAGGAAATCTTCTCCAGGGAGGGCTTCCTCCCCTTGGACGCCCTGTATTTATCTGCGTACCGCTTCAGGTAGTTGGTAGGTTTGGTCAACTATCACCCCCTCCCTTTAATGGTTGCAGTGTTCAGAAAGAGCAGTCGTATTGTCTCTGGATCTTTCTGTGGTTCCTCGCCCTGCCTCCTATTCCCGGGTTTCAGATAAAAGTGAGAACTTCTCATCCAGGACTGCCTGACTCGACAATGGTGGCACCGTGCATCCAGGAATGCTCCTTGCCTTCCTTCGAGGGATCGAGACCTGTCCCGCAGGTATAGCGGTCCTGGTCTTGCCGCAGTATGGTTTACCGTTGCCAATAACATCAAGCAGCTCGCATACGTGGCAATTCATACAGTATCCTTCGCAGTGGCGTTGTTGACTGCCTCAAAAATATGGTCTCCAAGGCACAGAAGCCTTCGACGACGATCAGATGTAGCAAGTTGTGCCATTGCCCTCTCCTCAGGATGCCTTCAGGTCCAGTAAACCCTAACCTACCTCACGATTTCCGACCCAATCCTCTTCCCGGGGTCTCCTGCCCACCTAATTTCGCGAATGCCGCGTAAGGACCCGGTCGATGACGCCGGCAATGGTTTCCTGTCTTGCGGCCTGAGCCCGTTCCCTGAGCCAAACTCGAATCGGAGTTCGATCCGTCCGGCGTTGGCGAAGCTTCTCCGCCTCCTCAAGGCTGAAGAGGAAGCGACCACCAGCGAGGTAACCTATCTTCATTTGGGAGGCAACCTGACGGACGCGTCTGGCTGAAATCTGGAGTTCGCTGGCAACCTGAGCTGTGGTTCGAAGAGAGGCCAGATTGACAAGATTGCTCATGTTACCTCCTGAAAGCGGCTTGTTTTGGGTTTGTCCAAAAGGTTAGGGTTTATCAGCAATTTCCTGCTAGAGAATGTGTTGTGTCATGTATAAAATTATTCTGGGCTTGGTTGGTGGCATTTGTAGACCTCTACCTTACAAGGCACGTGTTGGGGTTGTATGTGGCCTGAGCAGTGCGCAGATGTTACTGCACGGGAGGAGCGGTGCATCCAACAATCCTCATCGAGCTTTCCCGAGGTAGCCGAAGAGAACCGGCTGGGATGGCAACGTTCGTTTCCGCGCACACAGCCTCCCTTTCTTGGACCTCTATAGCAAAGAACACGTTAAGCGGATCATCCTGCCCTCGGTCGTTTCAGTGTTGATCTCAACACCATTATATCCTGTTTCACTGTTTATCTGACATTCCCATACCCACGAATCCGAATCGTCCATTCTCAGGTCACTTTCTCCTTCTTAGAAGCCAACCCGAATCGGAACTGTGCATTGGACTCAACCAAGCTCTGCTTGTGCTGGCTGCTCAGCTTGCGCTTGCGCCGGAGCTTCAGAGGATTAGCCAACTCGTGAAGAAGGGATTCCTCGAACAGCAGCACCATGGCATCCTCCGCGTCCTGGTGGACCGTGAACCGATCGTTGAACCCGCGCATCAAGTTCCTGGCGCTTTTCGGTGGAAGGCAGGCGGCCAGCAGTCCGTCGCTATGGACACAGACGTCAAATGTCAGCCTATCTCGGTTGTGATGATTGGTCGCAATGCACCAAACGCCGTCAGCGGCTTTCGTTACGCGATATAGACCTGCGTAGCATTTCAGATAGTTATCTGGCTTCATCACGGTCTCCAGGATGTTCTTGGCCAGTTTCAGTAGGGCCAACCACGTCCCCATCCAGTTCGATCTTGGCTCTGTGGATCACCCTCAGCTCCCCCGCTCGGACCTCCAGCAAAGAACACGTTAAGCGGATCATCCTGCCCTCCGAAATTTTAGTGCTGACGTCAACACTCTCGCATCAAGTTGACCCATCTTCTCCCTCAATTATCCGACAACCTTGAAGACATATACTCGCAAAGCGAGATCGTCCGGATTCAAGCCATTTGCCCGCTTTTGGGAGCATACCCAAATCGGTATGGGCTCGCAGCGGGAGTCAAAAGGTGGAGTAGAGTTCCCTATAGACATCAAAGCATCCTCTGATTTCGTCGGCACTGAGTTTCCATCGCCTGCTCAAACACGCCACAGCAAGCAGCTCTGCATCCTGCCTGGACAGCCCACCGTCATACTCCGCAATCGCCGCCCTTTCTTCGAACTCTTCCCGAATGAGAATCGCATCTGGACAAGATGTCTCATCCTGTCCCGTTTTGGACAGGGTTTGGACAAGTAGAAAACGTGCTTTATCTACAATATTCATAGTAATTTAACTCCTGTTTTGGACAAGTGGACAGGCAATTCGGGACGGGACGGAGACAGAGCAAAAAGGACAGGCACGGACACGGTGTATATTTATTTATCTATCTATCTATCTTTCTTCTTCTTGTCATCCTGTCCAAACCGTCCATCAAACTCCTATTTCACAAATGGTTAGATAGATTTTTTCCTTGTCCATCTGCCTGTCCATCCCTGTCCGGAATCCCCGAAAACCCCTGATATGACGTGGCTTTTTCGGCTTTTTCTTCCTGTCCAGGGTTCCGCCACCTTGTCGGTATCCGATTGCGGCGCACCACATAGTGGGTAGGCTTCTTCTGGACTTGTCCGCCATCGCTCCATTCCAAAACGCGTTTTCGGGACGAGTCGCGCTTGTCCTTCCAGATGGACAGGGACTTCAATGTTTTACCGAGCCACCCTTCACTGAACCAGTCGAACCTGTCTCCGCCATACAGATTTTCCAGCGTGGTCCGAATCTGGGCGGCGTGAACTTCCACCGTGTCCTCGTCCTCCAGCAGATCCAGCAAGGCGGCGCACAGCTTCGCCTCGGGCGTAAGGCCGCGGACAAAAGCACGAGCGTCTCTCTTGCTGCTCAGAGCCTCCACGATAGCTGGCAGCGCAAAGCTGGAGTCCCCGTGCGAGTCCACCCAGGATGCGATCACCACCAAGGGCGCGAACAGTTCCTTCTCTCGCAGGCGGGCCAGTTCGGCGGACAGGTCCGCATCCAAGAGTTCCTTGATTTCGCCGTGGTAGTGCATCAAGCTCAGGTACAGCCGGTCACGTAGATTCTGCCACTGAGTGTCTGCAAGGTCCGGCTGGCCGCCACGAATCGCGCTTCCTTCCGGCGCTTCTTCCGTGTTGATGATGATAGAGCGGTCCGCAAGTACATCCTCAAGTCCAGACACGTTGGCTATCACCTTGGGGCAATAGACACTGAAGTATTCTGTCTTCCCGATGTTGTGCTGATTTTGTCGGGGCACTCTCGCGCCCGCCTGGTATCCGGCTTTCAGGAGGGCCATAAGGCCAGGGTTAGCCGCCGCGTCCTGCCGGTTGGCGGAGTCCTCTTTTTCGTCAATAACCAGGGTGGGCCGCTCGCGCTCTATTGAGCGAAACAGACTGGCTTCAGAGGGGTCTATCAGATACATGGCGTTGAAAGCCAGGGCAGCGAAGAGACGGGCATTGGTGGACTTTCCGGAATCAGGTGGGCCGTTGAAGTTCAGGTAGGGGTAGGCGGAGAACAGCGGAAAGAAGTAGGTCCCTATGGCGTATTGAACACACAGGTGGTAGGCATTCTCATCGGGCAGATACACCCAAGCTTTCCACGCCTTCAGCAGTTCGTAATACAGGCTTTTCACATCAGGCGGGCCTGCCGTCCGATTCAGGTAGGCACGCACCGAATCGGTGCTCCATCTAGTAGGGGCCGCTTCCGGCCTGGAGCGCAGATAATACCCACGACCAAGCGGGAGGATTTCCTCCCTGTCCTTTGACCGGGGTTGTGGAATCGAAACAAGTTTCCCGCTGGATGAAACCAAACGAACGGTTAAAGCCTCATACTGTTCTGTCCGAGTCTCTTTGTCCTTGCCTTTGCCGCTTAAATGTTCAACGGTCCGAACTTCCCGAAACTCCCGTGTTACCAGTACCTCATCGCGGATGAAAGCCAGGCCTGCGTCAACAAAGACGGGATCGGCAAGCACGTCCTCGGCGGCAGGATGCTGCGCCTCTTCGAGCAGGCTTTTAAAGGCTTCTGCGCCGTAGGCCAGCAGGTAGTCATCCAGACCCACCTTTGCACCGTCTTTGCCACCAGAAAGGCGCACTACGAGCACAAAAGCACCCCTGGACTCCAGCTCTTCGGCCAGCGCCTTTTCAGCCATCCGTACAGAGGGATTCGTAACGGCATCGGAGTCAAAGACGACATAAACGGTGCGGCCCTTCAAGACAATCAGATCAAGGTCCGCAATCGGTCTGGACTGACCCTTCGCATCCTTTTCTCGAAAGCACCAGACACCCGCAAGCGCCACGGCAGGAAAGCCCTCCTGGTTTCCTGCTAACGCCTTTTTTTCGCCCTCGCAATACATCAGGGGTTTGGTGACGTCCTCGAAAATGTTTCGGTTAAAATTATTAGGAACGTAGATGTGATTGCCGCCACCTTTGGGGGTGAGATATTTCGCTGGCCGGTTTCCGACGACTTCCATGGGCACGTCTGGCTTGTAGCGGGTAGTCAAAAGCTTTCCAGTTGCGGATGAGTAGTCGAAGGCCATGCAATCAGAGCCCGGATCAAAACCCAAGTCGGCTTTAGCTTTATCCCGGCTGACGGAACGGACACCGGCGACTGTGATTGTATCATCGCTCAAGCCGGAGTTTTTGAGGTCTTTTCGGTGGTGGGATTTTAACAAGTATCAATGTCTCCAGCGGTTGGTGGCCAGGAGCAAAGGGCGCTAGTTCCGCTGCCACGGTCCTCTAGGATCCGGCCTCACGGTGTGGCCGGTTTGGTACCTTAATCATCCCGGTCCTCATCGCGCGAAGCTTCTTTCCTGGATTCGGAGACCTCAAGGAGCTTTCTCCGAATCAGGCAAGCCACGATAATTCTTACGGTTTCTGATCTCTTTAGCCGCGGCCCTCTGTGTTCTGTCTTTGACTCTGTTTTCATTGGGTTATTGAGTTCAAAACGTCACCAAGGCTTCAGATGTGTATGACTTTTTCTGATCTTGAGAAAAGTTCTCCAACTGGCTTGCCCAGACATCGAGCCAGCGCGACCTTTTCGTGAGCCCTAGCCACCCGGACCTGGCGGATAATTTTTGAAATCACGTCTTCGGGCCACCCGAGTTTTTTAGCTAAGGCTCTCTGCGTCATCTCCGATGCGATGATGGCTAGCTTAAGTTCCAGGTTCATCTGGGCCTCCTCTTTAAATCGTGCAGTTCGGGGATTGAGTCAGCGAGATGGGGAGGGACGAAAAAAGGGTCCCAATCGCTGTAAATAATTTCCGCGATTAGGACCCTTTGGTCTATGTAGTATTACATCGTGATTTACGTAGACATTTCTCTACATTACCGCCCCCACCCAATCTTGTCGTATGCCTTCTTTGCAGTGTCCTTCGAGGTGTAGAATCTGTTGATCTGGGGGCTAAGATTGCGCACCTCTTTCACTGGATACTCCGGTTCGTATCCAAGAAAGTGCCACAGAAGTGCACCTTTGAACCCACCTGGAAGCACATTATGATCTTTTAACGTTCGCCATATCCAGTAAGCAGCAACATTCTTCTCTTGCATCTTGGCCTGCGACGCCACAGAGCTGGCTGTCTTCCCCAGTTGTTTCTCATAACGCGTCCTTCTTGTCGCGGTCACTCTCTCTGCGTCTGCAACCAGTTCGGCAAGATCCGTCAGCTCTATTGACTGTTCGAGCCACACCCGACCGGGCAATGTCCGCCCCAATCGCCGTGAGTCGACCTTCCCTCCCGGGACATCTTTCAGGCCGAAGGCGCGCAGGCCACGCTCCGCTTTTCTCAGGCTCACCTCCGCCTTCTTCAGCTTGGCGGCGTTGTGTTCTATGATCCTGACGGCCTGCCTCATTTCCTCGCGCTGACCTCGTATGATGTGTTTTAAAGCGCAGATAGAAACGCCCTTCTTTTCCAATTCAAGAAACAGCTCCTCCTTCGTGGGCCCACCCCCACCACTCATCGTCCTTGTCAAAAGTATCACCCCGTTCCCATAAAGACATCAGGTGGATCGTGCAAGAAATCGATCATCTGCGCTCTCACAACCTATTTCTTATCCTTAAGATAGTCACGAACCAGGGAATGGGCAATTGGGGAGGTCCATATTCCAGCGCAGGCCCTACCTTCATACGCCAGAAAGTCTGACTGCTGGACGGTGCTCATCAGGAAAGGACAACACATCTGTTTCTTTCCTTGGGACTCCCCTCGGGGTCACCAAACAAAACAAATATCCTAAGGATGTAAGAAGCCCCTCTGGGTTTGATACCAGCAGGGGCTCTTCTTGTTGGGGTATCAGAACCTCTGCCAGGTTATCCTGCACCAGCTTCTGCTTTTCCTCTGGTGTGGCCATCTCAAGCGTCTCCAGGAGATCCTCGATCGCCTTAGCGAATTCCTTCGAGTGAATCTCCGCAGTATCGGGTGGAGTCGCAGCCTTGCGAGACCGGCGCACTGTCACTACAGTTGCTCTATGATTCTAACCCTGTAGTCGCCTCGCTCCTTGTTAGCCGCCTCCCAACAGCGATGCAGCTTGACCGGCGGGACCGAATAGGTCTCAGCACAAATACGCTTGTGATACCGTCGTTGGTCGGGTGATCTCTGGATTAGTCTAGAGGGACGACGCGCTATTACTTCACGCCCACCACAAGAGCGGCTGTATATTGACACGGTTCACCGAAGCACAGCCAAGCTTTACTCCGATCACGACATCGGCATCTACCGGCCAGGTGGCTCGGCTTTTCCAGCCTTCTCACGACTTCTCAAGCTGTCTAGCGAGTGGAACGAAGAATCCCTCCTGTTGGCGCAGCTTGTCGATCTCGCCCGGGCAGACGGGCCGTTCATGGGCAGCCTGGCCGAAGGCCTCCAGTTCCTAGGTGGCTGCCGCACGGCCTGGTGTGATCTGTTGCGAAAGGCGGGAGTGCCAACTCTATGAATAACTAGAGGACTCTGAAGGCGTTCACACTCCTTGAGGTAGCCCTCTTCAAGTGCGATGTTGCGGCGGGTGATCGTATTGAGAAAGGTTAAATTTAAAAGGTTAAATTTAAATTGTCCATCGAATGTCCATTTTAAGGAGGATGAATCATGCAATCGCTTTCAGGGAAGGTCGCAATTGTAACGGGTGCCAGCTCGGGAATTGGTGCCGCTACAGCACGTGCATTGGCAGCGCAAGGTACTCGCGTGGTTTGGCTTGCCTCCGCACGCTCCCGTTCCGCCATCTCCCGCTTCAAATCTTCATTCGTCCGCCTCCGATGCCGGTTCCGCTGCAAGATCCGTGCTGCCTGAACCCCGATCACGCCTACAAGCACGGCCATCAACCCCACAAACCACGGCTGCCGCCACACTGGTGGCACCACGGTGAACTCCAGGGTCGCAGGCGTCGGGTCCACGTTCAAGTCCTTGTCCCGCGCACGCACCTCGAACACACGATTCCTGCTCCCCACCGCCAGAAACATCGTGTTCTTTTCCATCAAAAACGGCGACCAATCTCTGCCATCCATCCGGTACGAAAACTGCAATTCCTCGGGTCGCCTCCAGGGATCTACACCCGTCCACGACAAGGCCGTATTACCCGGCTGGGAAACCCGTTCCAGAGAAACGGTGATCTCGGTCTCTCGCGGTCGTGCATCCAGGCGGTACCGAATTGTCCAGACGTTGGACTTCGGCCACGGTTTGCCAAAAATGCCGCAATGTACCCAGATATGGCCTCGTCAATTCAACAGGCACGCGCTCAGCCAAGGGCCAGGCTTGCCCGTCAAAGCGATTCAGAACGCTGGTGCCGGTCCACAACGTGCCATCGGCCGTCTCACCGATTCCGTGTACTCCTCCTGGCGCTTCCCTGTCGTGCGACCAGGACGTTCCGTCAAACCGGATCATACCGCCTCGCTACTCGGTTGTACTTTGAAATCCATGGCGACCTGTACGAACTTCCTCACCGTCTCTACCGATATTTAGGTATGTTCATGTGAAGGCTTGACAAATTTGTCTGAAGCATCGAATATAGCATTCAGTGCCAATGCTGATTCTTTAAGAACCGTCACCAAGACCAAGATTGAAGTAGTTCAACCCCGGAGTAACTCTGATGAACATTCTGCTTGTCGAGTCCAGTGCAAAATGCAAAACCCTCCTCAAACACCTGGGAAAGAGCGAGTGGCGTGTACTGCCTACTGGCGGACACCTGGAGCGTCTTCCTGAAGACCGAAAGATACATCCGCCCAAAGAAGTCAAGAAGGCCTACTGGTCCAACCGGCCCAATGATCTACCCAAGCCGCCATGGTTCTGGACTGAGCGCGGAGAGGCTGCAATCGGCGCCATCAAGACCGAAGCCGCGAAACATAACTCGGTCACCTTCTACCTGGCGGCTGACCCGGACCGAGAGGGAGAGCGCATCGCCTGGCACCTGGAGAAGCTGCTCTCGGATGTAGGCCGTTGCCACAGGGTAACCTTCCAGGAGATTACAAAGCCGGCCGTGCTCACCGCCGTAGATTCACCCCGGAACATAAATCAAGACCTGGTAGATTCGGCGCTGATCCGCACCTTCATAGACCGTGTTGTGGGCTGGCGGGCAAGCAACATCGCCAAACGGTTCACCAGTTCCTCCACGAACTCTATGGGTCGTGTGCAGACGCCCACGCTGGGTTTCATCGTTGAACGTGAATTGGAGCGGGAGGCCCACGTCCCGGTGCGCTATTTCGAGGTCCAGGCTGTTACCTCACTAACAGACTGGCAGGTCCGGTTTCACGAGAGGTCCGATGCGGCGGCCTGGGTGGACGATAAAAGCAAGTTCGATCCACATCGCACGGCCGACTCGGCCTTGGCGAATACGGCGCAGGCTGCCCTGGTCGCGGCGGGATCCATTAGTGTCGCTGACGTGACCAGCCGGCGTTCGTCTCAACGTCCTCGGCCGCCGTTCAGCACGGACGCACTGCTTCAAGCTGCAGGGAGTCGCTGGGGCTGGTCGCCCAGGAAAACCTCAACGCTCGCCGGTCAACTCTACGAGGCCGGTCATCTGACCTACATCCGAACTGATTCGACACGCCTCGCGAGTGAGGCAGTGCAGGCTGGACGTTCGTTTATCACCAAAACCTGGGGGGATGACCAACTGGGCGCGGCCACTGCGCCCAGGTCAGCCGCCGGAGTGCAGGACGCCCACGAAGCCATCCGACCAACGGATCTCACTCTGGTGACTGTTCCCGACGTGGAACCTGACGTCCAGCGGCTCTACGCACTCGTTCGCGCACATACACTCGCTTCGCTTATGGTGCCCTCACAGCGTGTAACTCTCTCGCTCAAGGCGCGCTGTGAGAATCTGGACTGCGCCCTGGACGGGTCTGTGGGTTGGTACACAAATCCTGGCTGGCGTCGCGCTTTCCAGGCCGCGGGATTGGAAAAAGAGGCCGAGATCACACCCATCACGGTGGAGCCCGGGGAAACCCTTGAACTTTCTGCTGGTGATGCAGAAAACCCAAATCCAGAGCTCCGCGAAGACGAGACAAAACCGCCGGCACGCTATAGGGCTTACGCTCTTGTGAAAGCGATGAAAGATGCGGGAATTGGTCGACCCTCCACCTATGCCAGAACGGTGGAGCGCTTGGAAGAACGCGAATACGTTCAGAAGGAAGGGGGCGCCCTTGCCCCTACCGAAAGTGGACGAAACATCTGGCTGGAGGCTGCCCCGCTGTTCTCCATGCCTGACGAGAGGGAGGTCTTCCAAACCGATTACACCGCCGCAATGGAATCTTTGCTAGACGACGTGGCCGAAGGCCGGAGCAAAGCAAGCACCGTATGGGAAACGATACTTGAAGAATTCAAGTCCGCTCACGCCGCAGCCCAGGAGGCATGCAAGACGGCCTCAATCCTGCCTCGCACCCGTTTCAAGCTGATGGGGTATCTGGAGGCCGCGCCGGAGTTGACGAAGGAAATCGGAGACCTCGATGCCCTCACAGAGCAGAATGGCAAGGAATGGCTCGCTGAGTTTCGGAGCCGAGGTATCCCCCTGCTTCCCAGTAAGAAACAGCAGCACTTCCTGGATGAGCTGCTGGAGGCCACGGAACTCACGCTTGAGCAGACTACGGAAGCAGCGGAACTGAAGTTGGCTGGAAAGGCACCGAACCGCGAGGAGGCCAGCGCGCTCATCGACTACTTGAAGGGAGTTCAAGCCGCAAACACCGCCCCAAGCGCCAAACAATTGAAATGGATCGTCGACCTAGCCAAGACTTCCGGAAAGGACGAGGCAGGAGTCTGTGCGTTGGTTGGGTTGGAGTCCTACTCTGAACTCACTGGCGGGAAGGGTGGGACTGCGAGCGCCCTGATCGATACGCTGCAGCCTCGATCGAATCGAGGCTAGGGCCAAGGTGCAGACCCTGATCACGAGCGCGACAAGTGAAATGGCCCCGAGGAATAATCCCCGAGGCCATCGTGTATCACTGGTGTCTCCTGCTTGATGAACTATTTAGCAAAGATCATCTTGCGGACCGCCACGTTGGGCCCAGCCTCCAGCTTGTAGAGATACAGCCCGGTCGACGCTGTCCGCCCAAACGCATTCTTCCCGTCCCATCTCACCTGGTAGTATCCCGCCTCCTGGTACTTCTGCGCCAGCACACGCACCGTCTGTCCCAGCACGTTGTAAATCACCAACCGCACATCCGATGCCTCAGCCAGTGTATACCAAATCGTCGTAGTCGGGTTAAAGGGATTGGGAGCGTTCCCCACTCCAAACTCCAGATCTCCCTCTACCAAAGCAAACTTGGCTGCCCCCTTCCCCTTGTCGTGACCCACAGTGACACTCACCATCTCTGATGAACTCTGCTCCGAACCATCCGTAGCCGTCACTGCGATCGTGTAAACCCTACCTTCACCTTTCCCGCTGCGTTCAGACCGCAACTCGAGCTGGTCGTTGACCGGGCCGAAGGCCACCTCAGGCACTGCGTTGGAACTGAGTAAAACACCCCCACCCGCCATTGTAACCTTGATATCTCCGGTGGTCTTCCCATCCCCATTTCCGTTGGCATCGTCGCTTTCGTTGCTGATGACCGTAGCGGTAATGTCTAACGAGGCATCACAGGCATCGTTGGTAGAAACCGTCAAACTGATCGTGTGATACTTGTGATTGGGCGGCCACAACGCCTCCGGACTGACTGAGACCGACAGGTCCGGAGGTGTGGTATCCTCCACCGTGATGTCGACCTCGTCGGTATTGCTCAGCCCACCCGGATCGCTAATGGTCAGCGTGACCGTGGTCGTCCCAAGAGGAAAAGTGGCCTTGGGCGTAGAACCAGCCGCATCGTCGAAGGTGATGTTGGTTGCAGACCAGGCGAAGGTGAGGTCATCGCCATCCGGATCGGAGGAGCCGGAGCCGTCGAGGGTGACCTCTGCGCCGTCAGGGGATGTGCATTCGACGGCGTTTTCGCCGGTCTGGTCTGGACCGGCGTCGGCAACAGGAGGCTGGTTCGTGGGAGGAGTAACGCCTTCAACCTTGCGAATCCGGTTGTGGGTGCGATCGGCAACATAGAGGTTGCCAGACGGATCTGTCACGACGTCTGTCGGGTTGTAAATACTGGCGGCGGTGGCCAGAATGCCATCGCCGTTAAACCCAATACTTCCGTTTCCAGCGACGGTGGTGATGATGCCCGATGGATCGACCATGCGGATGCGATTGTTGCTGATTCCTGCGATAAAGAGATTGCCAAATAAGTCCATGTGAACGCCAGTAGGCCTATTCAGATTGGCGATAACAGCTGGTCCGCCATCGCCCGAATAGCCCGGCGTCCCGGTCCCGGCAACGGTGGTAATGATGCCCGAAGTATCGATTTTCCGCAGCGCGTGGTTGTTTCCGTCGGCAAAGTAAATGTTGCCGACGCCATCTACATGGATTCCCCGGGGGAACCTCATCGTGGCGCTGAGGGCCGGTCCCCCGTCCCCCGAATAGCCCTGGGTGCCAGTTCCAGCGATGGTGGTGATGATGCCGGCAGTGTCCACCTTCCGGATGCGGTGGTTGCGATAGTCCGAGATGTACATGTTGCCCGCCGCGTCGGTGTGCACGGCTAAAGGGAGGTTAAGGAGGGCATTGGTGGCCGGACCCCCATCGCCGGAAAAGCCGCCATGAATAAGCCCGGCCGGGCCGCTTCCCGCGACGGTAGTGATGGTTCCAAAGAGATCGACCTTGCGAATCCGGTTGTTGTGAGCGTCGGGAATGTAAATCTCACCGGAAGGGGTGACATGCAGGTTCTGCGCCCAGCGGATATCTGCCAGGGTGGCCGGTCCCCCATCGCCGGAAAAACCATAGTAGCCCGTGCCGGCCACTCGGGTGATGGGGTTTGAGGCGTCGATCTTACGGATACGCTGGTAGGCCCCGTCGGTGATGTAGAGGTTCCCGGCGGCATCGAGAGCTACACCGTAGGGCGCGTTCAGGTTGGCCTCGCTGACAGGTCCGCCATCGCCCGCGCCTCCGCCCCCGACCGTAGTAATGATATTAGAAGTATCTATCTTGCGGATTCGGTTGTTGCGTATTTCGGAGATAAAGAGGTTCCCCAACCCATCCACGGAGACCCCGGCGGGGCCCCCCAGAAGGGCATCGGTGGCAAAGCCCCCGTCTCCGGCTATCCCGCTCCCTGGAAAGACGGCGCCTGCAAAGGTTGTGATAATGCCCGTGGCATTGTCCACCCTGCGGATCCGGCTGTTCGCAAAATCGGCGATGTAGATATTTCCCGATGGGTCCACAGCCACGTCCCACGGATGGCTGAAGTGGGCGTTGGTGGCCGAGCCTCCGTCGCCGGAGAAGCCGAAGCCGCCATTTCCGGCCACGGTGGTGATGATGCCCGAGGTATCGACTCTCCGCACTCGCTGGTTGCTGGTCTCTGCGAAGTAGAGATTTCCGACGGTGTCGAAAGCCATGCTGTAGGGGCCGTTCAGGTTGGCATCGGCAGCGGGTCCATCGTCGCCGGAGAAGCCGGCAATGCCGTTGCCCGCGAACGTGGTGATGGTGCCGACGGGATCCACCCTGCGGATGTGGCGGTTGGTCGAGATATAGAGGTTTCCGACGACGTCCATGATGACGCCGATCGGGCTTTTCAGGCTGGCCGTTACGGCGGGGCCTCCGTCTCCCGAGAAAGTGGGGGTGCCATTCCCTGCGACAGTAGTGATGATACCGGATGTGTCGATTTTGCGCACCCGGTGGTTGAAAAGGTCGCAGAAATAGATGTTTCCCACAGCGTCTACATACGTGCCATAGGGGTGGTCCACCAGGGCGCTGGCGGCGGGACCTCCATCGCCCGAGAATCCCCTCGTGCCGTTACCCGCGAGGGTGGTGATAATGCCAGATGTATCGATTTTGCGCACCCGGTGGTTCAGGTGGTCTGAGAAGTAGATGTTTCCAGCGGCGTCTACGAACTCCATCACCGGTTGGAAGAGGCCCGTATTGACGGCGGGCACGTTGTCGGCCGTGCCGAGGCCCACAACGGTTGATATAATCTGTCCGTAACCTTGGCCAGGCATCATCGCCCACAGCAGAACAATCGAACACAACATTTTGGAAGGTACAGTATGCCTGAGGAATTTCATTTAGTCGCCCTCGCTATATGTGATGTCGCCCGGATACCTCGTAGGCAGTCGCCGGCAGAAGCCGCGTTTCGGGCAGGCCATTGTGGGTTGGATATCTGATAAATTATTCTCAAGTGCGGGTCGTCGCAAATGAAAATGGCCCAAGGTCTTTTCGCCGTTTTTACAGACCGAGCGGAAGACCGTTGAGCCCCGACAGCAACGAGATAGGCAATTGCACTCATATTGGAAGCAATCCCTCCCAATACAATGCTCCGCCTCATCACACAAATTCATCATGGGTCAAGAAACGGCCTTGCTCCCACGTTGCCAAACAGAATCACAGCGAATACCTGTGAACTCTGATGATGTATGTATCCGCGCTGCCTGACCGGCCCCCGTTTCCAGCAGCGCTCCGTCCTTCATCTGTCGCCTGTTCGAAACCTCTACTTGGCAAAGATCATCTTGCGGACCGCCACGTTGGGGCCAGCCTCCAGCTTGTAGAGATACAGCCCGGTCGACACGGTCCGCCCAAACGCATTCTTCCCGTCCCATCTCACCTGGTAGTATCCCGCCTCCTGGTGCTCATGTGCCAGCACACGCACCGTCTGTCCCAACACGTTGTAAATCACCAGACGCACCTGTGCCGCTTCCGGAAGCGTATACCGGATCACAGTGGTCGGATTGAACGGGTTGGGATAGTTTTGCGCCAGTTGGAACCGGGCTGTCTGCACAATCTGGAGGGCAGCGCTCACCCCAGGGGTGAGGTCTGCTCCCCTGGCCACATCCACATTCCCAACGTCGTTTCCAATGGGGCTTTCGACAGGGGGTCCCATCTGGCGAGATTCTCCAACCGTAAATGTCACACCCGTCTGATCAGAAACCACCTGACGCGATTCTCCAACTGTAAGCGTCACACCCGTCTGATCAGAAACCACCTGGCGCGACGGACCCACCTGCATCGGCATGACAGGCTCAATCTTTCGCTCCACCACCACAGGCTTGGAACTCTTCTTGCCCTTGCCCTGGTTGTGAACCACGTGCACCTCACCCGACGCAGTCGTCGTATTCCCATTGCCGTCATCGGCAACCACCTCGATCGTGTAGATCCGCGTCCCCATATTACCAGATCGCTCGGCACGCAACTCCAGCGAATAGGTCCCATCACCATTGTCCGTCGCAATCCAGTCCGGATCCGTGTTCCCATCGCCCGGACCATTGATCGGCTGGTTGCTGGTCACGCTAACCCCAAAGGTGAGGGCGCCACCGATCTGGGCGCAGATGTCGGACACGGATCCACCGCCCACACGATGCATCTTATGGTTGGGCGGCCAGAGGTTGGTCACCGTCAGGTCCAGGCTCACATCAGGCGAGGCAGTATCCCGAACCGTCACATCCTGCGTCCCACTTGTAGTATTCCCGTTGCCATCATCGGCCGTCCAAGTCACCGGTGTAGTGCCCAGGGAGAAAAGTACCGGGGCATTGCTGGTGATGGTCACGGTACCACACGCATCACTCCCGGTGGCCGTCCCAATCGACACGGCCTGACCATTTGGACCCGAGCACTCCACAACGATATTGCCAGGAATCGTCAACGAAGGCGCAATCGTATCCACCACCATCACATCCTGTGTTCCACTGATAGCATTCCCCTCGGAGTCTGTAGCCTCCCATGTCACCACCGTCGTACCCAGAGAGAACAGTGTTGGAGCATCGCTGATCACCGATGGATTTGGATCACACACATCGATCGCGGTGGCCGTCCCAATCAATACGGTCTGGCCATCTGGACCCGAGCACTCCACAAGGATATCGCCAGGAATCATCAACGGAGGCGCAATCGTATCCACAACCGTCACATCCTGTGTCCCACTGGTGGTATTCCCGTTGCCATCATCGGCTATCCACGTCACGGTGGTGGTGCCCAAGGTGAAGAGCGACGGAGCATCGCTGGTGATAGCCACGGTACCACACGCATCGCTCCCGGTGGCACTGCCGATGTCCACGACCTGACCCCCCCGGGTGGAACACTCTACCGTCACATTGCCAGGAATCGTCAACAAAGGCGCAATCGTATCCTCGATGGTGATGTCCACATCGTCGGTATCGCTTTCCCCACTCGGGTCTGTCACTGTTAGCGTGACCGTGGTAATCCCAAGAGGAAAAGTGGCTTTGGGCGTAGAACTAGCTGCATCGTCGAAGGTGATGTTGGTTGCAGACCAGGCGAAGGTGAGGTCATCGCCATCCGGGTCGGAGGAGCCGGAGCCGTCGAGGGTGACTTCTGCGCCGTCGGATGAGGTGCACTCCACGGTATCTTCACCCGTCTTGTCCTCCCCGGCATTCCCGACCGGAGGTGAGTTTGAGCCGCTTGTGCAAGTCACCAGAACAGGATTGCCGTCGAGGAGATAAGGGGGAGGTGGGGTAAATTCGCAGTCTGAATTCACAGTGAAGAATGCCGAGTTAGAACCCTGAAACAGGCCGTATCTTCCTGGGAGCAAGTCCAGAACACCAGTTGAATGAATGGTCTTTATGTTCCTTCCAATGCTTTCGTCCCGAACTAAAAAGGAAGAGGAGGCCGCGGTCCCATCAAAGTCGATCTGGAGAACTTTCATTGGATCTATGGTCAGTTGGCTCGTTCCTGTGCCGAGAATTGGACCTGTAGGATCAATCCCTGTCAGCAGACCTGCACCATCCACTCTAAAGACAAGCCTTGTCCCACTGAATACCGCATAGAGACCCGGAAGCAGATCTACTGAGGTGGTCCCAAGAGCAACTCTGTTTCCCCGACCATTACTCTCATCCCGGACCATGAAGGGCCCCGAAACGGCGGTTGCGTCAATATCGATGGTGTGCACGCTTGCTGGATCTATGGTCAGTTGGCTTGTTCCCGCGCCGAGAAGTGGGTCCCCAGAATCAATTCCCGTCAGCGAACCTGTCGCATCCACTTCAAAGACAAGTCTCGCCCCGCTGAATACCGCATAGAGGCCCGGAAGCAGATCTACTGACGTGGTCCCTAAAGCAACTCTGTTTCCTCGACCATTACTCTCATCCCGGACCATGAAGTGCAGAGACACGGCAGTTCCGTCAATATCGATGGTGTGCACTCTTGCTGGGTCTATGGTCAGTTGGCTTGTTCCCGTGCCGAGAAGTGGACCCGCAGGATCAATCCCCGTCAGCAAACCTGTATCATCCACTTCAAAGACAAGTCTCGTCCCACTGAAGACCGCATAGATGCCCGGAAGCAGATCTACTGACGTGGTCCCAAGAGCAACTTTGTTTCCTCGACCATTACTCTCATCCCGGACCATGAAGTGCAGAGACACGGCGGTTCCGTCAATATCGATGGTGTGCACGCTTGCTGGATCTATGGTTAGTTGGTTTGTTCCCGCACCGAGAAGCGGACCCGTAGGATCAATCCCCGTCAGCGAACCTGTAGCATCCACTTCAAATGCGTGTCCCTGTCCACTGAACAGCTTGTACGGACCCGGCTGTAGGTCCAGGGTTTTAACTCCACCGAAGACAAAGTGCTGAAGGTTGGTTTCATTTCGAACAACGGAGTGAAGCGATACTGCTGATACATCAAAGGTAATCTGAAAAGCCTGCACAGGGGTGGTGAGGAATAGAACAAAACAGATAGAAAGAAGCAGAGAAATCCGCATAGCAGCTGGCATTTTGTTCGAGTTCATTAATTCCTCGCTATATGTAATGTCGCCCGGATACCTCGTAGGCAGCCGCCGGCAGAAGCCGTGTTACGGGCAGACCATTGTGAATTGGATATCTGACAAATTTTTCTCAAGTGCGGGTCGTAGCAAATAAAAAGGGCCCAAGGTCTTTTCGCCGATTTCACAGACCGTGCGAAAGACCGTTGAGCCTCGACCTCAACGGAACGAGATGTGCGGAATCTCTCCAGACAGAGATTCCTTGCTTTGTTAGGCTAAATAATGACGCGCTACCGTTTCAATAATACAACCGTTTCCTTGACGTTGTCAAACAGAATAAGCAAGGCAGAAAAGCGAAATATGCGACCTAACTCCACCGTTCAAACTACCAGGATGCCTATGTTGATTGATCTTCTTGTGTGGACTTCGATTGATTGTGGCATTGTTGCCTCCTGTCTCAATAACGGGACTACCCCCCTACCCGCAGCACCACACACGCCCCCTGCAAGCATCACGAAACCCGATACCGATCCACCGCCTCATCATCGACGTCGATTCCCAATCTCGGAGCATCCGGGATCTTTGCATAGCCGTCTTCGACGGTCAGCAGGGTTTCCGTTTTCACGAGCGCGTTGAGGGGAGACCAGACTTCTGTCGGCGGAGTTGGCGGCGTGGTAAAGACGATTTCCTGCATCCGGCACGAAGGGATGGTCGCACCAACCTGAAGTGACGCGATCAGGTTCATGCCGTGTGAGCCGTGGAAGATACAGTCGACACCGAAGAGTTCAGCCGCACCTACAATTTTCTTCAGATGCAGGAGAACGTTGGCACAGGGCGGCTGGATGAGCCGCCCGAGCACTTCTCTAAGGTTGGGAAGTAGGCCTTCCAGCCTGCCGCGCAGCAGAATGCCAATGACACCTGAACTCTTCCCGTCAAAGCGGCTGACGGCCCCAGACGAACCCAGCCTTCACTCCGTTTTTTCACGTTCTGCATAGTGCCGTAACCGTCTGTGACCTGAGTGACTGGGAAAGATTGAGCCACTTGACACACATAAACAATTTGTTTATTATAAATGTATGATACGGTCATTTGCCGATACGGAAGCCCAACGTTTCTACACAACCGGCAAATCCAGGCGCTATCCTGCCACCATCCAGAAACGGGCAATGATGCGACTAACACAATTGGATGCCGCCACACGATTGGACGACTTGCGCCTGCCGCCCTCGAATCGATTGGAAGCTCTTAAACATGACCGTAGAGGCCAATGGAGCATTCGTGTCAACAGCCAGTGGCGTGTATGTTTTCGCTTTGAAAACGGCGATATGCTGGATGTTGAAATCGTTGATTACCACCAATAGGAGCCTGTGATGGTTAAAAGTGGTTTACCGGCAATCCACCCGGGAGAATTCTTGCGTGAAATCCTGGGGGAGTTGGGTATTTCTCAAGCGCATTTCTCCCGCACCATTGATATTTCATCAATGCGGGTGTCTCATGTAGTAAATGGCACGCGCCCTGTCACCGCTGAGTTGGCACTCTTGTTTGGCCAGGCTCTTGGCCAGTCACCCCAGTACTGGCTCAATCTGCAGGCAGCTTACGACCTGGAAATTGCCGAAGCGGCTTTGGGCAAACAATTAGAAACCATTCCCGAGCTTCATACGCAACGTTGATCTTGCCTTCGGATTGTGACTTATTCTTCGCGCATCACGAAACCCGATACCGATCCACCGCCTCCTCATCGACATCGATTCCCAAACCCGGCGCATCGGGGATGTTCACATAACCATCTTCGACTGTCAGCAGGGTTTCCGTTTTGACCAGCGCGTTAAGGGGTGACCAGGCTTCTGTCGGCTGTGTTGGTGGCGTGGTGAACACGATTTCCTGCATTCGGCACGAAGGGATGGTTGCACCAACCTGAAGTGATGCGATCAGGTTCATGCCGTGTGAACCGTGGAAGATACAGTCGACACCGAAGAGTTCGGCCGCACCTGCAATTTTCTTCAGATGCAGAAGCACGTTGGCGCAGTGCGGCTGGATAATATCGAAGGACTGACCCTGGAGGTAGTCATCGTAGACCTCGAGGGGCTGATGCTCACCGCCCGTGATTGGAATCCTGGATTTAGCCCGCAAGCGCGCGTGTCTTTCAATGTCGCCGCGAACAAATGGCTCCTCTAGCCATTGAGCGCCCGCTTCGTACAGGGCGTCTGCTACGCGTAAACCCGTCGCGTCGTCCCAGTCTTCTCCTGGCGCGTCACCCGTCCGATCGAGCATGAGCTCAACTTTGTCTGCACCTCCCAGTCGTGAGCGGATCTGACGAACGGTTTCGACATCGCCCATCGGGTCAGGACGCCAGATACGGAATTTGAATGCCTTGTAGCCGAATTCGGCCAGGTGAGCGATGTCATCGGCCTGCTGCTCAGGCGTAACCTGAGTTTGATGGGCGTCGACCGGCCAAACCGTCGTGAGATACAGTTTCATCCGATTTCTGCAGCCGCCCCACAGGCGATGCAGCGGCTGACCGACCGACTTGCCGACAATGTCCCACAGCGCATTTTCAGCACCGTAAAAGTCGTGGCCCAACCCATTGGCGACCAGACGCTCGACCTGGACAGGGTCTTTTCCCAGGAGTAACTCCGCGGCTGCATCCGCGTCGATGCCCGACCAGCCGTAGCCCGTGATGCCCTCGTCCGTTCGGATCCGGATAACGGCGGATTTGTGGTAGTAGCCAAGCGTTTGTTCTTCTGCTGATATGGGAATTTCAATACTGAAAGATTCGACGGACGTGATTTTCATAGGGCGCCTCGGCAAAGTAATCTTCCTGTGAGATAGGGCATACCATGGGGGCAGAATAGGGTATCTGCAGGATTCTCGACAATCAAGTACCCGCCCCAGTCAGATGATGAAGGGCGTAGCTGCTCTTGAAGTGTCGGAGATACCCGGCTAAGGTTTGGCACCCCCATCACCCATCCAGACTACTCACCAACGGAAGCACGTACTCGTCCCCCACATTCACGAGATAGGTATAGCCCTCACCGTCCTCCTGAAGACCGCGAACAACGGTAATCTCCCCTGTCGATATCCCATCCTCCGTTACCGACGCAATCTTGTAACTCGTATCCATCGGCAAATCGTTCACGAAATGGATGGTGCCGCCGGCCAGGTCCACACCTTTCGGCAGAGGCGGATCGAGTGTCACCCGGTTGTCCTGGGGGTCGGTGGCGTCCACGTCTGACACCTTTCCCTTGAGAGTACCCTGCTCGGTCACAAGCGTCACGTCACCCACCGAAAGCCGTGTTCCCCCCACCATTCTCATCTGGACAACCTGCTCTCCCTTCCTCCTTATCAAACCGAACATCCCGTTGAAGGTGATCCCACCCTCAACAGTGATTTCCTGCGGCTCTTCGCAACTGATCAGGAAATCCTCCCGGCCGTCCTCTAGCAGCACGGACACCGCAGCGCCGCTATTTTCGTCTGCCAAACCCTCGATCTCCAGCGTGCGAACCTGCGACACGAAGGGCACCGAGTCGTACGGCTCCAGGACATTGACAAACTGACTCTCTTTGTCCTCTCCAAGTCGGCTCTGAATGAGATACCTGGGACACTGAATCTTCCTAGGGGAATCCCCGGTTGCCAGGGCTACCTCGTCGCATTCTGTCATCGCGTGCAGACGCAGATGCGGCGATTCTCCCGCATTGAACCTGTCGTGAATATCCTCGATCTCCCAATCTACGCTGTAGGTATTCGCCACCGCTTCGGAGGACCTCTCCACGTCATAGAGATAGGTAAAACCGCTGTCGTTGTAGAAATCACCCTGCTCTCCTGAGAGCATCGCGAAGGGAACATCAGGTCCGGCGAAAGTACCTTCCGACTGCCTTTTCAAAACCAGACCGTCCACCTCTGCCTTCGGAGACGCCCCGTGCCAGGAAAGCCGGTGATTCTCTCCGCCGCGGGCCCGGAAGACATCGAGCACGTAGCTGTTGTCCTCATCCACATCCACGAGCGCCACTGTTCTGCGGTAGGTCTCTGCCGCTTCGTATGCGTTCCTGGCATCAACCTGCATCACGCGAAGAGGTGGCGCCACGGCAAACATCTCGATCTTTCCTCCCGGGCTCTGTCCAGAGCGCCCGTCCCCGATCAATAGCGTGTTGTGACTGATGGTATTCGAAGTCCAGGCGCCTCGTTTCGGCCATGTGCTCGCGTATTCCGGGTAGCCCAGATCGGGCATCATGGCCACGTTCTTGGCCAACATCCCGATATTGAGACTGTCGTGATGAGAGTGTCCTTTGCCATAGCCGTAGTGGATGAACACCGCTCTGCCGTTCTCCGGTCGCTCGGTCTGCAGGTGCGCCTGACCGTATCGTCCCGTATGCTCGCTCTTCAGCGCAAAGGGGCTATCCTGCGCCGCGGCCTGGATGCGGGTCTTCAACACGTCCGGATCGACCTCGAACACATCAGACGCAAGACGAAGATCCGACCCATGGACCTCGTGCTCTCGCCACGCCATCCTGGCAAACTCAGGATCCTGGTAGATCTTGTAGGCCTCTGCGTACACGGCCCCACTGCCCCCCCGTCCCCAGGATCCGACCGAGCCGCTGTCTCCGGTGTTCGGAACCATACCGTCGAGGACATTCAACCGGGACTCGATCAGATACGCCTGCTTCAGCTTCGGGTATTCGGCCTTGAGATCGTGCCCGGTATACTCCGGATACTTCTTCAGCATCTGGGCCAGGTCCCGCATATGCCGAGACCAGATGAAACCGTAACTGCCGCACTCCCCGCCCATACCGTCCCTGTCGAGTCCATCCGTAAGCACCCAGTTCACGGGGTCCTTCTTGCCGTAATCCGGGCTGGGGTATTCGGGATCGAACATCCAGTTGAGCCACTCCGGTGTCAGTACCGGATCATCGAGGGCTATGGCCGTACCGGCGAGCGAGCACTGGGTCATCCCCGTGTTGCCTCGTATCCGCGTATCCTTTACGGAAGCCAGCCCTTCCAGCAGGAAGTTTCGGTGGATGTGCTCACAAATGGCGTCGATGCTCTCCTTGTCTCCCGAATCGAATCGATTCGCCATCCCCGAACAGAACGCCACCAGTTCCACGTCACCTTGAATGCCGTCAAAGATGACATCATACCCTTCGGCCAGCCGTTGCACCACAAAGGTCTCCCAGATACAGCCTTCGATCCGGCCTTCTCCAGTGCCGCCGTGACTGTGGTGAAATCCCAGGTCTGCCAGAGGCTTGAAGTCCATCTCTGGATACACATCGGCGATCCTGTCCAGAAGAACGGCGGCCTTGTGAGCGTACGTCCGGTCATCGGTCAAAGTAAACGCCCGGGAGAGCTTCTGGACACCCGCTTGCACCTGCTGCCGCCAGATGAATTCGAAATTGTAATAGGCAATAGGATGATGAATCAGCCCCTTCTCGTCCACCATCCCGTATCCGTCATCCACATACACTTGGGAGCCTGGACTTTCCGGATTGACCAGAAGCGACCGGTCCCCGAGTTCCCTTCGGAACATCCCTTTTTCGTCCAGCGCCGAGGCATAAAATGCGCCGAAGTCGTTCTTGGGATAAACCTCCCCGCATTCCAGACAGGTCGTCTTCCAGGGCTTTGCGGCGTCCACGACCCAGAAACTCCTGCCGTGCTTTATGGACGCGGCCTCACCGCAGTTCGAACATTGTGCAATTGCAGTTCCGTACATCAGCCCCGCATTCGTATAGATCGTCCTGGGAAGCTCCTGCGCCGTCACCGTATCCCACAGATCCTCATCGGATTGCGCCAACCAAGGCGCTGCCTCTTCAATCGCCTTTTCCTGTAACTCCCGCCCCCAACCGAACCGGTCGGCATTGACCAGGGCATTCCTTCTCATTTCAGCCGTAACAAATCGGCTTCCCTTCTTCTGCAGTGGCATGTGATTTCCTCTCAAAGGTGTTTTAAATCGTAAACGGTTTAAGCATAGGTCTTTTGGCTACGTGCAGATACGGGATTGGCTGGCGTCGTCGCAAAGGATTTCTGCCACCTGCTTACTCCTCCAGCAAGGGCCTGTTCAACCGGTTGTGATACGGCGGTTCCATAGCCGCCTTTTGTCGCTCATTCGCCCACTCAGGCGCTGGCTTCACGGGAACGTAAGCCATATTCCCGGCGGTATATCGCGTCAGCGTTGACCTTCGCGGATGGTCGGCAGTCCACGGCAGAGTTCCATGGGTAACCGCCTCAGTAAAAATCACCACGTCTCCCGCCTTGCAGACCACCTGTCGAACGTGATCCTGGTGCTTCTCATATCGTTTCATCTCTGGTGGGCAGGGGTAGTTGCTCTTGTGGCTGCCCGGTATGACGATCAATCCCCCATCGCCTGGATTCACATCCGTAAGCTGGAAGGAAACAACCGTCAGACCGTTGTGCATCCTGTCATTCTTGAAAATGTAATATTGATTCGGATCGAAGCCGGGCCCGGACGAACCATGGAAAATAAACCCCTCGGCTCCTTTGTCCATCCAGAGCATGATCATCTGGTGATCGACCCGGAACCCCGGCCCGATGATATCGTTGAGATATGGGATAAGCGTCGGATGCGTCAACATACTCCTGAACGGATCGCACCAGGGTGCATCCCATTCCAGAAGGCCAAACAGCTCACCCCGCCCGATCTCTCCCTTCAGCGCAGTGGAGCCGCCGTCCAATGTCTGCTCCGAAGAACGAATGCTACCCTGATCCAAATGCTTGTCGATGGCCTTGTTGGCCAGCGCCACCTCCTCTTCCGACAGCACTCCCTCGATGACAAGATATCCGTTCAAGTCAA
>Ga0114999_10001045_pt1 | contig 39405 bp, 42 predicted proteins | sample ArcticOcean_MG_C_3_FD_89820 | JGI IMG/M metagenome (GOLD analysis project Ga0114999, IMG submission 89820) | Marine microbial communities from western Arctic Ocean - ArcticOcean_MG_CB8_126 | ecosystem: Environmental > Aquatic > Marine > Oceanic | place: Arctic Ocean: Canada Basin | collected...
CTCTCTCGCTGCCGTCCGGTCTGAACAGCAAAAACCTGCCCCTCAGCCTCCAATTCGTCGGCCACCACCTGTCTGAACAACTACTGATTCAGGCGGGACACGCCTTTGAGCAGGCGACCGACTTCCACAACATGCACCCTCAGGATTAGTCATCCACCCATGTGACCGAGATCCCCTCTCCCACCGGAGAAGGTTAGGAGCCTGCCCTTTAGGGGAAGGGTGAGGGAGAAGTTGCTTGGACCATCACGTTTTCGGACTCACCCGTACTTCGATTACCTCGGTACGGGTGCACTGCATTCAGTGAGGGACAACGTTGTAGGTCTGGTCGGATCGCGACTAAAAACCGTGACGTCATGCTGGCTGGAGGATTGCCGTCCCCAAACACCGTAGGGGCGGCTGACCATCCGCCCTTCGCCCCTATTCCAATAACGTTAAACGCGAAGATCCATTTCGCATGCTTCCAATCCCGAGGGCGGGTGGCCAGCTAGTTCAGCGTCTTCAAATAAGCGATCAGGTCGTCGACATCGTGCTGTGGCAGTCGACTGAAGGTCTTCGGCATGAGGTTACTGAACCCGTCGACCACAAACGTCCCTGGCTCCCGAATCGACTGCTCGATGTACTCGTCGATACCAAGCCCCTGAACCCGCGCCGCAGCAGTGACGCCGATCCCCGCCATTCCCGGGCCGGTCCCGCTCTGATCACCGGTCGAGTGACACGCGGAACAGCTCTCGCTCTTGAACAATCGCTCGCCGTTTGAGATATCGGCCACATGCGGCGGCAACGACGGATCACGGGTCGGGGCGACGCCACTACCGGCACCACACGCAGCGCTGAGGAGCATGACCCCGGTTGCGAGGGCGATTATTCGGTTTCGGCCAAAGTACCTGAACACAGAAACTCCCGGAATGGGTGTAGTAACGGTTGTCGATCGTCGAGTCGTGCGTCGCATCGTCGGAGTATTGTGAATGTCGAGCGAACTGCAACGCCTCTCACCAATCAGGTTACGAAACGATACGTCATGTCGGATGACAATCGATTCCACAGCTGGGCGACCAACGACAGGCCACGAACAACATTAGCCAGGCACTGAAAATGGACGCCTCAGAGACCGAACAAAATAGCACAGGCTCGGTTCAGGACAACGCCTCCGGTTCACTCGACGCGCCGGTATTAGTTCCCGAGCGCCGTGTTGGGCCGCTGGAAGTGCTTCGAATATCCGACTTCAGGTGGATGGCGTTCGCCAGCGTATTCATGGTGTTCGGGTTCGAGGCGCGAGCGGCCGCCCAATCTTGGCTCTCGTACGAACTGACAGGCTCACAGGCCTGGGTTGGCCTGGTCAACGGCGTCCCGGCCATCGCAGTAATCGCACTGTCGCTGGTAGGAGGCCTCGCCGCGGACAGGTTTCCGAAGCGAGACATTCTTCTTGTAGTCAGGGCGTCGATCGTTGCGATGTCGTTCTTGACCGGCTATCTCATCACCGTAGACCTGATCACGGTATGGATACTGCTGGGACTGGCACTGGCGCAGGGCAGTGTCGTTGCGTTCGGCATGCCAGCCAACCAGAGCTTTGTGGTGGAGCTGGTTGGTCGGGGCAAACTGATGAGCGCCACCTCCCTGATGCAGTCCACCGGTATGATCGGCATGGTGCTTGGACCTGCGGTAGCCGGGGTGTTGATCGGCATATCCGGGGCGGCCTCGGTCTATTACCTGGTTGGGGTACTCGGCATAGTCGGTCTCGGCATGCTTCTACTGGTGAAAAACCGGAGCGTCCATCGAGGTGATGAATCCAAATCGGGCTGGCAGGACATCAAAGACGGATTGAACTTCGTCCGGAATCATCCCGTTATCAGGATATTGATGACCCTGAACCTGCTAGCGCTGTTTGCCGGGTTCATCATCCCTCTGATTCCCGTGTACGCCGCAGATGTGTTTGACGTGGGGGGCGGAGGTTTTGGTGTGATGATGGCCGCATTCGGCGTCGGCGGCACCTTAGGGACCCTTGTTCTGGTCTTAGGCGGCGATAGCAGCCGAAAAGGCCTGCTGATGGTCGTGTCCGGGGGGGTGTTCGGTGCGTGCATGATTCTGTTTGCGTTCTCACGCGAGTACTATCTGTCGTTGTTTTTTCTGGGGCTTATGGGCGGGTTTGGCATGGCGTACGTGATAACCATCAACGTCCTGGTCCAGACGCACACGCCGGACGAGATGCGTGGACGGGTGATGAGCTTGTTTGGTATCACCATGCAACTCTTTGCTCTGGGCTTCCTGTTTGGCGGCGTAATAGCACAGGCGACAAGCAACGAAGTTGCCCTCGTCGTGGGTGGGATCGGCACGGCCATACCGCCGGTCGGCGCTTACCTGTTCTCCGGAGAACTGCGCCGGGTGTCTTGAACGCCCTTGAACGATCTGGAATGATCGGTCTATGAGAGCATCAGATATGGTGAGGCGGCTTTATGTCTGAGTCACCCATCACAATTCTCCAGAGCCTGATCAGGTTCGACACCACGAACCCGCCTGGCAACGAGCGCGCCTGTGTCGAGTACCTGGAACAGCTTTTTGCTGGTCACGGATTTGAGACAAAGATTCTCGCCAGTGACCCGGAGCGGCCCAACCTTGTCGCCCGTCTTCCCGGTGGCGGCAGGGAGCCACTCCTCCTGTACGGCCACGTCGATGTAGTTCCGACCCACGGACAGCAGTGGGATCATCCGCCGTTCTCTGGCGATATTGCAGACGGTTTTGTATGGGGCCGTGGCGCTATCGATATGAAGGGCGGACTGGCGATGATGGCCGATGCCCTTATTCGTTACAAAGACTCTGGCAACACTCCGCCAGGCGACCTGATTTTTACCGCCGTATCTGATGAGGAACTGGGTGGCGACGTCGGGGCACGGTTCCTGGTCGAGGAGCATCCGGACGAGTTTGACGGCGTGAGGTACGCGATAGGCGAAGTAGGTGGATTCGCAACCGATGTTTCAGGCCTTCGTGTGTATCCAATCATGATCGGCGAGAAACAGTCATGCCTCTTAACTCTTACCTTCAGAGGACCGTCCGGGCATGGATCGTTTGCCCGCCGGGGCGGAGCGATGGCGCAGATGGCGGAAGCGGTGCGCCGGATCGAGTCGAATCGTCTACCCGTCCACATCACTCCCGCCACAAGGCAGTCTTTGTCCGCTCTCGCCGATGCGCTGCCGTTCCCGAATAACCTCTTTATAAAGCTACTTCTCCGGCCGCGACTCACTAATTGGGCACTCGGCAAGATCGGCGAACGCGGTGCGATGTTTGACGCAATGCTCCACAACACCGTCGCCCCTACCGTCGTATCGGGAGGTAGCGTGCCGAACGTCGTTCCCGGCGAAGTTACGCTCCAACTGGATGGCCGGATCTTGCCCGGTTACACATCGGAAGATCTCGTTAGCGAACTCAGATCCGTACTTGGTGATTCTGACGATGGACCGGAGATAACGGCCCGATACTACGATCCTGGGCCGGGCGCACCAGATATGGGTCTGTTCCAGATTTTGGCCTCGGTGATCGAAGAGGCCGACCCCGGCTCGGTTGCTCTGCCGACTCTCATACCGGGAACCACCGATGCACGATTTTTCTCGCGCCTCGGCATACAGACCTACGGTTTCCTGCCCATGAATCTGCCGGGAGAGATGGATTTTGCGTCGATGTTCCACGCCGGTAATGAGCGCATCCCGGTAGACGCGCTGGAGTTCGGCAGCAACGCTATACACGAGGCCATTGGCAGACACGCTGAGACGACCGATTAGCAGTCCGGCAGCCCGACGGAAACTTGGAGTATTTTGGGGCATCGGGTGACGTCGGGTGGGTAATTTGCGAGTCGGACGAACTGCAAGCCGCCCCGAGCATGGCTACGATAACGGCGAGCCCGACTACTCTGGTCGCAAGATAGAACGGTCTCATCTCAATGAGGGTATACGGAGAAAACTAACAGGTCGGATCATCAGGCCTCCAGATTGAGGTCGATATTCGTATATACCTATAGCACTCGACTTCCGAACGACAAGCCGCGGCGTGTAAGTTCGGGCAAACATCGCCTGCAACCGATCTCATCCCAGTTGAATTACTGGAGACTTCTCCACTGGAGACCCTGGCAACGTCCAAATACGGTGATCGGCCCGGACGAGCCCCGGACATCATGTTCAGAGCTTTACATGTCCTTACTGGGACGCTCCGCTCAATTTTGGGCTGGCCGTTCCGCGCCACATACCGTGCGCTGAGAAGTCGTCGGGTGTGGAAGGGGGTCCTGATTTTTGTTATGGCCGCACTGATTCTCTTGCCGCCACGATCCACACGAGTCCTCAGTCCTGCACAGTCGGCCGCACGCGGCTACGAGTACGGTCTGGTTGGCTGGGAGGTCTCCAACTTCCCGGACAAGTGGGTCCATCAGGTAAAAGAGTTCATTCCCGGGGTTGGTTCGTCAGAGGCAGAGAAACGTGAGCGACTAAATCGGTATCTGGGGCTCAACGACGAAATCCGGGAGGTCGAAAAGGACCTTGATCAAGCGGTATCCGCCGCTGAATCTGTCCCTGGGCGACTTGCGTCACTTCAGGACAGTCTTGACGAGCTTGAGTCTGAACGTCGAGGGCTACGTAACGACGTCGAGGAACTGCTGGAGTCGACCATTGATGGCGTTCTCCGAGACCTGAACATCGGAGAATTAGGCCCGCTCACATGGCCACCGGTCGATTTCAGGCTGGACCCCACCCCGAAGGTGCTGATCACCTCCCGACGAGACCGGATCGGCCGGCAAGAGTCGGTACTGATAGATTCCGACATAACCCTGGCTGAGCGAGAGATAGTCGAAACCTCTGTTTACGACGAAGACCCTGATGTATCGGCGATCGTGCTCGCTACAGGGGGGGTGGCCACCTTCCCAACCGTCATCCCGGAAGATCGCGGCCTCCTGTCTACTCTGGACGTGGCGGCCCATGAATGGTTGCACGCTTACTTGATCTTCAAGCCTCTGGGACGGGCGTACTGGGGCAGCAGCGATCTGACCACGCTGAATGAGACCAGCGCGGACCTGTTTGGGGAAGAAGTCGGACGGCTGGCGTACGAACGTTTGACCGGCGAAACGTTGCCACCACCAGAGCCGTTCATTCCAGAGTCGGAGCCAGATCCAGACGAGTTCAGCTTCCGAGTGTTCATGCGGGAGACGCGCCTGAAGGTAGATGAGATGCTTGCCGCCGGTGAGATTGAGCCTGCCGAGACGTACATGGAGGAGAGGCGCATTGAACTCCAGGATCACGGCATCTTCATCAGGAAGATCAATCAGGCTTACTTCGCATTCAAGGGCTCTTACGGAAGTAACCCTGCGTCGGTCAGCCCCATCGGAGCGCAGGTAAAGGAATTCCGGACATACGTCGAAAACGTTGGCGATCTCGTGAAGGCAATACAGGGGGCTTCTAGTTACGAAGCGTTCCTTAACCGTCTCGACCGGGAGCGTCTGGCCGGAGCCTCTTAATCAATCAACCGGGAATCGAAAAAAGGAGAAACTAAAAGGAAAGGAATCCAGGACGGGGCTGAATTGACTGCCTCAGGTATACTTTCTGATGGTCCGATTATTGCGCGCTTACGCGCGCACGTTGGATCTGGCAAAACCTTGATACTTGAGCCGGAGCGAATCACGTTCCGAAAACGGTGTCATCGATCTGAAATCAGGTGGGACTTTGTGTCACCGCCGGGCGACGAACACATGAGTGTCGCCAGCAGGAGTAAAAATGACCGCAGGTAGCGATCCCATACCTCGGATGGGTCGGGACGAAATGTACCGCCCGCCTGAAAATGGTGGCGGAGACAACGGCGGAAACGCCGGGCGCGAACAGGTCTCACTTGAAGACCTGATCGGACGCTTTAAAAACGGACTCCCGCCGCTGGGTTTCCTTGGCGGAGGCGGCATTAGCCTGATCGTACTGATCGGCATGATTGTTGCTTCCGTCATATGGTTGGCGTCCGGTGTTTTTACCGTAAACCCTGACGAGCAAGCGGCCCTACGTTTGTTCGGTAAGTTCAACAGCACTGCCGGTTCAGGTTTGAACTGGTGGTGGCCATCCCCCGTGGGCCAGAGAGACGTGATCCAGGTCACCCAGACCCGGACACTTGAACTTGGATTCCGTAGCGGTAGCGATGGCGTGTCATCGGTCACTCATGTGCCTGTCGAGGCCCAGATGATCACGGGTGACGAGAACATCGTGGACGTCGGCGTGGTAATCCAGTACCGGATCACCGACATCGGCAACTATCTGTTCAAGGTAGACGACCCGGGCGATATTGATCGAGGTATTGGGAGCGGTAACCCGGACGGTAGAACTCTGCGTGACGTCGCAGAGACTGCGCTACGCCAGGTCGTTGGCTCTCGAACTATTGACGATGCCCTGACCGAGGGTCGTGAGCAGATCCAGGAGGACACACGCCTCCAGATGCAGTCTCTGCTCAATGATTACGAAACGGGACTCAGTGTCATCTCAGTGCTGCTGCAGAACGTTAACCCGCCGGAAGAGGTGCGAGACGCCTTTGAAGACGTGGTGGTCGCACAGGAAGAGAAAGAGCGCCTGAGGAACCTGGCTGACGCCTATGAAGCCGACCAGCTACCGAGGGCCCGTGGTGAAGCGGCGCGGATCACCGAATCTGCGGAAGGTTTCAAACAGGGTCGTATTGCGCTGGCAACTGGTGAGGCTGAGGGTTTCAGAAGCCTTCTTGAGGGTTACCTGAACTCCAAGGACATCACCCGGCAACGCCTCTACCTTGAGGCGATGGAGGAGATCCTGCCTGGAACAGAAAAGTTTGTCGTAACTGGAGAGGTGGCTGACGGCGTATTGCCGTTCCTGCCGCTGAATTCGGGCACGGCGGGTGTAGGGGAGGGCAAGTAGTATGCGAAAGTTTGCAATACCTCTCCTAATCGTCCTGATCGTCGGGGGGGTTATAGCCTCCCAGACCTTCTACATAGTCGACGAGACGCAGGTAGCTATCGTTACCCGTCTTGGTGAATTCCAGGAGTCGAAAACAACTCCCGGAATAGCAATCAAGGTTCCCTTCGTAGAGTCGGCAACCAAGCTGGATAAGCGTTTACTTCGTGTTGATGCACCGCCAGCTTCCCTGCTGACACTGGACAAACGTACGTTGGTGATTGATGCGTATGCGCGCTATCGCATCACCGACCCGTTGAAGTTCTTCCAGGCCCTTCGTACAGAGGCGAACGCAGAGGCCAGAGTCGGCGACATTATCAACTCCAGTCTTCGTCGAGAAGTGGCACAGGATCTCCAGTCCGAGATCATCGACGAGACCCGTGAGGAGATCATGCAGCGGGTTACCGAGTCGTCAAAACTCCTGGACATTCAGCGGTCAGAGGCCGAGGCACTTCCCGGTGGGTTGAGAGACCCCAGCCTCACGATCGTCATCGCCGCCAAAGCAGTCGCCGACGGTGAAGAACCCATCCGTGACCGATCACCAACGCCCGACCAGTTGGAGTCGATCATCAACAGTTCTGCGCCGCTAGATTTCGATCTTGAAGGTGAAAGCTTCCGATACCGGGTTCCGCTGACGGACCAGTTCGGGATCGATATTGTTGACGTGCGAATCAAGCGCGCTGACTTCCCGGCGGGTGTCGCTAATTCGGTGTTCGACAGGATGAGGGCCGAGCGTGAACGGATCGCTTCGGCTGAACGTGCAGAAGGTGCCCAGATTGATCTGGAGAAGCGTGCTGAGGTGGATCGCGAGGTTGAGTTCATCACGCAGGCCGCACAGGGTGACTCCGCAAGGATTCGTGGTGAGGCTGAGGGACAGGCGATTACGATCCTCTCAGAGCAGCTTGGCCGTGATCCTGAGTTCTACGCGTTCACTCGCTCTCTAGAAGCCTACAGGCTGTTGTTGGAGCATGATTCGACGTTGATCTTGAACGTCGATAGTGATCTCTGGCGCTACCTGGAATCACCGCTCGCTCCGGCTGATCGGTAGGAAGCCGGAACTGGAGCCCGCAGGAACTTTGTAGATGTACCGCCGGTCCCGGTTCGGGGCCGGCGGTACATCGCGTTATGGGTGATCGTTGTTTTCGTTTCCTCCTTGCGAACCGTTTCGTCGAGGACTACGTTAGTAACGATGATCACCAGCAGAAACCGCATTGGACAGCGGCGTGGTTTCGCGTGATCAATGTATTGGGAATGACATACGCGATCGAATGACTTTCACAGGTTGGTCTCCGCGGATTGGATAACCCGCCTGTTTCATCTGTTGCTGCCTGGTCGATTCCGGTTCACTCCCTCGTACCAGACGTTTGGCGCAGCAGTTGCGGTGGCTATTGGTGTCTTCACTGCCTTTGCAGCGATAGCGTTTAGGTGGCTGATCGAGACGTTCGACGAGATATCGTCATACGAGATGTGATCGTGGCCTACCCGGATGAGTCGCTTTATGATGTGCTTACAAGACTGGCAGGGCAGGATCTGGGACGTATTCCTGTGGTGTAGCGCGGCGATACAAAGCTGTTAAGTGTCGTGCGGCGGCACGACTTCGTGCGGGCGTATGCGCGAGGGCTCGGCCGAATGCAGGCGTCGTCGTCTGATGACGGCCCTCTTCATCTGGTCGAGCGAGCGTCACAGGAACCTCCTAAGTAGGTTCCTCCATGGGCCATTCCGGAATGCCATCTTGCGGCACGAAACCGATCATCTCTTTTGCGTGTTCGATATCCCGGTACCGCCCGCGGTTGTCAGACACCGCGTAGAACAGATCAAAACGGACGGATTCCGGCGCGTAGACACACTTCTCAACCATCTGGATCACGTCTCGGTGGCTGCAGTACACCGCAGCATGCCTGGCGTCGTACGGCCAGTCTTCTTGCACCACCCGGCCTATTCGAACGCAGATGACCGACATGTCGTGCGCATCGGAGTAGTACCGACCGAGCGCCTCTCCCCATAGCTTCGCTGCGCCATAAACACCGTTCGGGCGAGGAGCGTCCTGCGGTGTCAGGATGGGGCGCGGCGACGGAACATCATCCCAGCGACCCTCAACCATCGCCTTGATCGGCTCGTCCGCTTCGTACTGCATCTGGGTTGCGCCTGAGCTGCCAAAGATGATCCGCTTTACGCCAGCTTCCCGCGCAGCCTCAAACACGTTGTACGCGCCGATCAGGTTGCCCGAGACCTGTCCGGAGAAGTCCGGCCCCAGGTAGGCGGCCATGTGGACCACGGTATCGATTCCCTCAAATGCCGGACGTATAGCGTCTAGGTCAGCGATATCCGCTTGCGCGCTATCCACGCCTTCGACGGCCTGTCGATTCAGCGCACGGACGTAGTTGTCCTTCGCCAGCGACCTGCCGACCATGCCGCCAATCATTCCGCTCATCCCGGTTACGAGGATGCGTTTGCCGCCCTGGGTCATTGAGGTCCTCCGATGATTTGATGCAGATTCATAAACTTAAGCAGACCCGCATTATTCGTCCGTATCGTCCCTTGGGCAAGGGCGCCAGAGCAAAGTCCAGAGACGAGCGAGATTCGATTAGAGCCAAACATAACCGGCGTGCACGCCTCAACATCACCCCTAATAACGGCTAGGAGAACTGGCCTACAACACAGCGGCGCAATGGGACGGCGTCGAATATGCCCGACGGCAAGATAAAAGTAAGCCTGGTAAGCGGACAGGACAGGACTGAGACGGTTTCGAAGGCTCTCGCCCTCATCGCTTATCAAGTCCAGATCCCGGACAATCCGGTATTGATCAAGCCAAACTTCGTCTCGACCCGCAACCTTCTGTGCGCCACGCCGGTGGATGCCGTACGTTCAACGCTGACCTTCCTGAAGGACAAAGGCGTTAGCGACTTCACGATCGCCGTCGGGCCTGCAATCGGAACCGCGTATGAGGGGTTCGATAACTACAACTACCGGCCTCTAGCCGATGAGTTCAACATCACCTGGTTTGACCTCAATACCGACGAGACGGTGAAGGTTCCTGCGTTCGACGACAAGTTGAACGCCCAGTACCTCTGAACATGTCATGCAAGCTTTCAGAGTCGTACGTCGTGTCGGTTACACGGACCAAGACGCACAACGATGTTGTCGTGACGCTGGGCCTCAAGAACATCCTCGTCGGCACACTCGCCGGGCGGGACGAGAAGCGCAAGATTCACCAGGGCAGCAAGGCCATCAACCTCACGCTCGCCAAGATGGCGCAGCACGTCGGTCCTGACCTCACGGTCCTCGACGGCACGGAAGGCATGCAGGGCAACGATCCTGTCGATGGATTTGCTATCGACTCCCGTGTCACTCTTGCATCAGCCCACAACATCGCCGCGGACGTGATCGGCCTTCAGGTCATGGGCTACCGGCTGGACCATGTTGGCTACCTTCGATACGCGATGGAGCTAAGAAGACTCACGCTGGACGACATAGAGGTCATTGGCGAACGGATAGAAGACGTCAAAATCGATTTCAAGCCGCACGACAACATAGCCAGCCATCTCACGTGGTCCGTCGAAGGTGACTGGCGACCGGTGTTCGATGCCGTAGCCGACTAAGCTCTGGCGGCGTTCAGATTGGGCTAGGCATCCCATCTAGGCGATGCCGCGTGCCCTCGCCGCCGCCGTGTGGTCCCACGGGTTGATCCATTCCGGCTTGATCTCCATGCCGAATCCCGGCGCGTCTGACGGGACTACGTAGCCGTCCTTCGGCATCGGCATTCCGGGGATCGGACAGACCTCGTCCAGCGGAATCCCGGGATCGCTGCCCATCCAGTACTCGGCTATCGGCGACTCCGGCATCGAAATGGCGAAATGCTGCCCCCACGGCGTTCCTGCTGACGTGTGTGGGACCGTGATTAGCCCGGCGGACTCGGCGATCGTGTAGATCTTCACCACTTCGGTAAGTCCGCCAGACCACTTCATGTCCGGTTGCAGGATGTCTACGGCGCGCCGCTCCACGAGTTGCCGGTACGCCTGACGACCGTGGTGGTGCTCGCCCGTAGCGATCGGCACCCAGTTGACTGCCTTCTTCAGCTCCACGTAGCCCTCGAGGTCACTTGAAATCAGCGGCTCCTCGAACCAGCGAAGCCCGTAAGGTCGGACTCGATCCGCGACTCTTATGGCGAACTCCACGTTGAATGAGCTGACCGGGTTGTACATTAGCTCCGCGTCCGGGCCGACCTGCTCTCGGGCGTTTGCGATGTGTTCTTCGGCCATATTCACGCCCTCAATCCCCATCCGGTAGTGCGCCGGGTTACTGATCTTGAATGCCTTGAATCCCAGCTCCTGCGACCAGTCCAAGTCGTCGGAGGTCGCGTACACCGGGATCTTGTCCCTGCACGGGCCTCCAAGAAGGCTGTAGACCGGGGTGTCGAGCAGCTTGCCCTTGAGATCCCAGAGGGCGATATCCACGCCCGATCGTGCGACCGTCGCCAGCCCGCTCGCCCCGTAGTTCTGCACTGAACGCCACATCAGGTCGTTCAGGAACTCCGTAGCAAGTGCGTCTCGCCCTTCAAGCATGGGCGCGTAGTGGTAGTCGATCAACGCCGCCACGGGCTCGCCATAGGCGCAAGCGCCGAGGCCGAACGTGCCGTCCTCGGCGATCACCTGTACCCACACATCACCTGCGCTCGCACCCGGCATCGTCCCGAACTCGGTCGAAAACTCCGGGTAATAGTTGATCGGGAGCGCTCTTCGCGCCGAAACCTTGTTGGCTGCGGGCCGGGTCGGCTTCGACTTCGGCGGCGTCAGCGGAATATCCAGATTGACGACGCGTATCTGCTTGATCTTCATGCACGTTCTCCCGCTGAAAGCCGCTGAGTCCCATTGGTATTAGGGACGTCTGGTGACAACGTGAACAATACACGGAGATCGGGCGCATGTAGCCCCGGGCTAATCCCGGGATTCTTAAGAGCCGATCAGTCTTCGAACTTTGTGGGCATGAACCAATCGGCAGCGAACCAGATTAATCCGGCAACGGCGGCTGTGAGTATGAACGCCAGTAAGAACGTCTTCTCGTGACCGACAAAGCCGCGCAGGAAGAACGCAACCAGCACGGCAGCTAATGCCCCTCCGCCCGCGACCGCAAACGATGTGCAGCGCAGCAGAAACGCCATGGCGTTGCGCTCGGCCAGCTCCAGTGCGACCTCTCCACCGCAGTAATTGCAGTCAAGATCCGTTTCGTCGACAGGCGTTTTACAGTGAAAACATTCGATCGGTTGTTGCTGAATCATTTGCCGATTCTATTCATGCTCGAATCGTTTCGGGTGACGAAACCGCGAAGATTTAATAGCGGATCGACGTTATTCGAGTGCGGTCAGCACCCGCTCAGCAGCTTCAACCCCGGTTGCAGGGCTCAACGATCCGTAAAATGTTCCGGGGCTTTGCACCACGATCAGGTCGTGCTCACGGTCGACCCAGGTGAACTGTTCTCTGATGAAGGCAAGGCCGAGTACGAAGAGTGGAAGAAGACCAACGGGTAGTCGGGCTTCAAGTTTTAAGCTATTGAATACTTAGCTCAACCAATGGAGTCGATACAGGGAGAAAAACAACGCATGGCGTTCAATGTGGCGTTAGTCGCACCCGAAATACCGCAAAATACCGGCAATATCATTCGGTTGTGTGCGAACACGGGTGCGCGGTTGCATCTGGTCGAGCCACTGGGGTTTAGCCTGACCGAAAAACTACTGCGCAGGGCATCACTGGACTATTCTGATCTCATAGATGTCATGGTCCATAAGTCGATCGAATCGTTGTTCGACTCTAACGACCTGACCCGAACATTCGTAACTACAGTTGGCGGTACAACCATTTACGATCAGGTCGAGTTTCAAGATGGTGACACGGTGATTTTCGGCTCCGAAAGCACGGGCCTTTCCGATGCGGTCATTGCCGGGTCCCCCCCTGAAAACCGCATCAGTATTCCAATGATGCCGGCGAACCGCAGCATCAACCTTTCGAACGCCGTTGCGCTGGTGCTCTACGAAATGTGGCGCCAGATATCGTTCAGCGGCAGCGCAATTCCCGCCCCAGACACCCGCGAATATTTTTCGTAACAGTCGATTTATTTCGTTCTTGACGCATCCGCCCGAACTGACGCGGAAGGGTGGTTTTTTGGTTACGCACTTGGAGTCGAATAACTTGAAAAAACAAGCGATCGTCGGATCAACGATCATCGATGGCACCGGGACCGCCCCGATTAAGAACGGGACCATCGTTATCCATGATCATAAAATCGTCGAAGTCGGGCCTTCGGATCAAGTCCAGCTTGCTCCAGACGTGGCTCAGATCGACGCAAGCGGCAAGTTCACAATTCCCGGAATTATCGACTCACATATTCATGTGACGCCAAATCAGGACGTACCCAACGATGTTCGTATCAATTTGCGGGTTGGCTTCAACGCAATAAACACGCTGCGGCAATCTTTAGGAGCGGGGGTCACCACGGTCGTAAGCATCGGCGGCGGCCCACCGGCGGTAGAGCTGGCCAACGCTATAAATGAGGGCTATGTCGATAGGTGTGCGACTCAGATTACGGCCGGCGTTGTCAACGCTTCAGGCGGGCACGTTCGAGGAAGGCACGCAGACGGACCGTGGGAGATTCGAAAAGCGGTTAGAGAGCTGGCTTCTGCTGGGTGCACCATGATCAAGACGGCTGCGACTGCCGGATTTCAATGGGAGCACGAACGAGTTCACTGGCCTGATTACACCGAAGAAGAATTGACCGCACTCGTTGACGAAGCCCGAATGCGCGACATGCCGGTGGCAGCGCACGCACACGGGCACGAAGGCCTCAAGTTCGCTGTCAATGCCCGAGTGCACATGATCCACCATGGTGCTCTCATCGATGATGAAGGGCTTGAAGCGATAACTCGTGCCGACTTGTATTTCGTGCCGACGTTATTCACAACCAGCGTCGGCAGAGTCGCAAAGGTTGAACAGCCCTGGACGAAAGAGCGCATGGAAGCCGCCTATCCCATTCACCGCGAAGGTGTTTCAAAAGCGCACAAGATGGGTACGAAAATTGCGCTCGGCACCGACGGAGGCCCTGGTGATGCGATGATCGAATTGTCTGAATTTGTCGATTGCGGACTCACGCCTATGGACGCGATTGTGGCAGGGACGCGAAACACGGCAGACGCACTGTCGATTCTTGATCGAGTCGGCACGGTTGAGAGTGGAAAAGATGCTGACCTGTTGGTTGTCGACAAGAATCCTCTGGAAGACATCAATATCCTCCAAGACCAGCAAAATATCGCTCTCGTCATGACCCATGGTGAGGTTCAAACCACCTCTGAGGAGATGAAAACTTATCTGAATCCTCGCCTAACTGGCCCGCCCAGGCGCATAGTCCGCGTGAATGTCGATATGTAGTCGGCGCAGTTGATCCCTGCCGCGACCGCAAACGATGTGCAACGCAGCAGATACAACATGGCGTTGCGCTCGGCCAACTCCAGTGCGACCTCTCCACCGCAGTAATTGCAGTGGAGATCCGTCTCGTCGACAGGCGTTTTACAGTGAAAACATTCGATCGGTTGTTGCTGAATCGTTCGCCGATTCTATTCATGCCCGGACCAGCTGGCGTGACGAAACCGCGAAGATTTCGTCGCGGGTCGCCGTTATACGAGTGCGGTAAGCACCCGCTCTACAGCTTCAACCCCGGTTGCAGGGCTGAACGATCCATGAAAAGTTCCGGGGCTTTGCACCACGATCAGATCATGCTCACGGTCGACCCATGTGAACTGTTTTCCTGTCCCGACGGCGGCGAAAGAGTTCGACGGAAGATCAGGCCAGAGCATGGTTTTGTCGTTGCACCAGAACCCGAGTCCGTACTGCCACAGCGATTCCGGCTCGTTCTCCAGAAGCATGTCTGAGACCCGGGTCGCTTCTCGTAGCCACTCAGCCGGAACGACCTGCCTGCCGTCCCAGTTGCCGTCGTTCAGCCAAAGGAGGCCCATCCGGGCCATATCGCGCGCCGTCATCTGGAAGGTCGTGGCGTAGCCGTACACACCAAATTTTGCCTTCGGCTGGAGATCAAAGTTGGAGTACGTCCACTTCCATGATCCGCCGATGAAGTTCCTGACCTTGCGCTCGGTCAGTCTCCCGAATCCGGCTCCACGCTCCGGGTCAGACGTTCTGTACAGCGAGTACGCGGTCGCGAGAGCATGGGTCACGACATTCATGCCAAAGGTCTGGTAGTTAAAGGTCTGGCCCGGTAGCTCGCCCGGCTTCATGTAGCCGGACATGTTGCCGATCAACTGCCTGAACGTGATCCCGGCGTTTTCTGGAAACGCATACCGGTTCTCTTTAGGCCCCTCATCCGGTGCGACTTCTAGAAACTCCGGGTAGTAGCCGGCAACAAGATCATCGACCGAACCGATCACGCCTTCGTGAACGGCAATACCAAGAATCGTGGAGTAGGTGGACTTGGACGCCGAGGCCTGACCCTGCAGATCGTCCGAACCCATACCGCCGCCGTGCGACTCCGCCGCAATACGGCCATGACGCACCACCAGCAGCCGATACGGCGCACCGTCGGCTTGCTCATCCTGCCAGGCACCGACAGCAGCCAGACGCGCTGGATCGAAGCCCAATGCGTCGGGTTCAGCCTGCTCCCACTGTGCTCTCGGAAATATGTCGCCCAGATTCAGGCTCACTCGGAGAGAGCGTCTTTGACCAGCTGTGAGAATGTCTGCAAGCGAGGGTCGTTCACTTCGTTCGGTTGTAGACCGGACGTCACGATCGCCACACCGGCTTTTAATTCCGGGTCGCCCCAACTGATGCAGGTGCCTACGCCACCATGCCCGAACGTCCCCGACGTCGGGTCGTCTCCCATACGGCCCGGTCCATCGTTTGCGATCTGTACGCCAAGCCCCCGCTTGTGGATATGGCCGGAAGCGCGTTCGAGGCCCTCTGCGTGCACCGCCGTCGCCTCAGCGATTGTTTCCGCGCTCAACCACTGCTTGCCGTCGACCGAGCCACCGTTCACGAGGACGCTGTAGAAGCGTGCCAGGTCTCGTGCGGTGGACGTGCCGTTGCCGCCCGGGGCCGGGTGGAACTTGTATAGCTCGGAGTTGCCCTGATCGGCCAGAGACGGATCTGGGAAGTCGGGCATGGACATCAATCGTGCCAGCCTGGGCATACGCTCGGCATCAAGCTGGTAAGTCGTGTCGACCAACCCCAGGGGGCCGGCGACCTCTGCCTGGAAGAACTCCTCAAATCCCTGACCTGAAATACGTTCCACAAGCTCCCTGACAAGAAAACCAAAGGTGGAGCTGTGGTATTCGATCGCCGAACCGGGCTCGAACTCCGCCTCCGCCGACTCCATCGCAGATACGACGGTCGACCAGTCGGCCTTACCGGCGGCCGACATCTCAAGAATGGCATTGGGAGTAGTCGGAACACCGGCCTCGTGCGTCAGGACGTGCCTGACCGTGGTGCTTTCCTTGCCGTTCACGCCGTAACCCGGCCAGATGTCGCCGACAAGATCATCCCAGTCCACCTTGCCCTGCTCCTTGAGTACCCAGAGGCATGCGGCTGCCATCGGCTTGCCACACGACCAGACGCTGAACAGCGTGTCGGAAGCGACCTTGGAGCCGTCCCCGGAGCCGATATCACCGCCGTAAAGATCCAGAACCAGCTCGCCGTCTTTGTATGCAGCGATGGCGCATGCCGGGTGAACGCCCAGCGCGAGGTGGTGCCACAAGCGTGAATCGATCGTATCTACTGCGCGTCTGCTCAGCTTTGCCACGGGCGGTTCCTTTCGATGCCCGTGAAACGTTTCAGGCCTGGTGTTTCCGGGCGTTTCCAAGTGTTTCACGGGTGATGCGTATTCGGGAGATGCCGATTATAAGTTCGCCCGGAAAGCGAGGACACCTGACATATCGGCTCTCCGTGTCCGAAGCCGGAATCTGGCTACGAGAACTTAATCCCCGGTAGGTGCCCCTGAAGACTTGGAAGACTCAGATGACTCGGCCACCGGAGCAGGCGCTGTTCGTTTCCGCCGTTGAGCAAGCCCTGCTCCAAGCGCAACAAAAACGGCGCCAATCCAGAGCATCTCCGTGAGCGGCTCGTCCAGGATTAACCACGCCAGAATGATCCCGAAAATTGGCTGACTCAGGTTCAACACACCGACCTGAGACGGCAGATATCGCTGGATGAGCCACAGGTTGGCCATGAAGCCGAATCCGGCGATGATCGCACCCTGGTAGAAGATGGAAATTGCCAGCTCTTTATTCATGATCCACGGCTCGCCCTCGAAAATTAGCCCGGCGGGGATGAACACCAGCGTGCCGAACGCCGCCTGGGCGAGCAGGAGCTTGTTCGGATTGATCCTGCCAGCCTGACGGGCGTTGAATATCAGGCGTGCGCCCAGCAAGAACCCGCCAATGATTGAAAGAATGTCGCCCAGCAGCACCTCGCCGGACGCGTCTCCCCCAAGTCCGTCCAGAGAGATCACCACTACGCCGGTGTAGGCCACGAAGATGCCGATCATACGTGATGGAGCAAGACGATCACCGGGTATGAAAAAGTGGGCGAGTAACGCCATCCAGATGGGGTAAGTCACGGAAAGCACGGCCCCGTGACCCGCCGATGTGTATTTCAACCCCAGGTTCATGAACACGAGTTGAATCGAAAACAGGACGCCGAGGATGATCAGGACCGGCAGTTCACTTCGGCGCACCCGCAGGTCGGCACGCGTGTAAATAGCCCAAACAAGGATGACCAGCGCACCTGTAACGAACCGATACCAGCCGAGTCGAAGTGGCGGGGCGTACTCAAGACCGGCCTTAATGGCGATCGAGTTACCGGACCACAGTGCCGAGACAAATACGGCAAATGCACCGGCGCGTTTGGTTATTGGGCGGTGCTCGGTGAGTGGCATCCGGGGGAAGCTAGCATCGCATCTGGCGATGGTCAACGCGTTTCAGAAAACCGGCGTGGATTTGCCGCAGAATCAGGAAGACATTTTGGGCGATGCCTCAGGGTCGTTGGTCTGCCCTGAGGGCTTGTCGACGGCTTTGTTAGTTCGGCGTTGCGCCAGGCCTGCGCCGAGCATGACGAGTATGGCCCCGGCCCAGAGGTTTGAGGTCGGCGATTCCCCAAGGATCAACCACGCCAGCAAGATGCCGCTAATCGGCGATATCAGGCCCAGTGCGGCGAGTCTCGATGGGAAGTAGCGCGTGATAAGCCACAGGCTGGCGATGAAGCCGAATCCGGCAATAATCACTCCCTGGTAAACGAGAGATGCTCCCAGTTCCCAAGCCCAGGACCACGGATCCGATTCAAATACGAGGCTCAGTGCGATAAACGCCACCGTGCCCATGGCGAACTGCGACAGCAGGATCTTGCTTGAGTCGATTCCCTCAACAAGTCGAGCGGCGAAGATCTGACGGGCTGCGAGCAGGAATGCCGAGACTAGCGATAGCCCATCGCCGATCAGAATGTCCCGGTTAATTCCTGAAAGTAGACCGTCCAGTGAAATCACAATGATTCCGGCGTACGCCACAAGAATGCCCAGGAATCGACTTCTTTCGAGTCGGTCCCCGGTGATGAAGAAGTGAGCGAGAAGGGCGGTCCAGATGGACGTGGTGACGTTGAGCGAGAGGGCGTGACCGGCGGTCGTGTACTTGATGCCCAGGTTCATGAATATGAGCTGGACAATGAACAAAATCCCGATCAAGAACAGGGGTTTGACCTCGGCACGATGGATGCGGAGATCGGCCTTCGTGTAGATGGCCCAGATGAGCGTGACCAGCCCACCGGCGGCGAAGCGCATCCAGCCGATGCGCAGGGGACCGGCGTAATCAAGCCCGGCTTTGATTGCGATCGAGTTACCGCTCCAGAACATGCCGACGATTACGGCAAACGCCCCGGCGCGGAAGGACAGTGGCTTACGTTGGATATCCGCCAGTTTGCTTACCCGGCCTTGCCCGCATCAGATTGATTCGGTGTCGGGACAGGAGTTCGTGGAGAAGACCGTTTTTGCGCCAGCAAAGCGCCGCCCATCACAAGCACCGCGCCTACCCATAGCAATTCACCCGGATCTTCGCCAAGAACCAGCCACGCAAGAAGGATTCCTGTGACCGGCTGGGTCATGGAGACCGCGCCGATACGGGACGGGAAGAAATGCTTACTGAGAAGCAACATGGACAGGAACCCGAATCCGGCGATCACGAACCCCTGGTACGCAAGCGAAGTCGCCAGCTCCCACGTCCATAACCACGGTTCTGGTTCAAAAATGGCACTCATGATGATGAATGCCACAGTGCCGACGGCTGCCTGAAACAACAGCATCTTGGCGGGGTTAATTCGTGAAACAAGCCGGGCGTTGTAGACGATTCGTGCGCCAAGTAGGAAACCGGATATAGCGGAAAGAATGTCTCCCAAAATCAGACTCTTGCCGCCCGGCTCCAGCAGGCTGTCGGTCGAAATTACGACGATACCGCCGTAGGCGACCATGATTCCCATGAGTCGAGTTGGATCAAGCCTGTCGCCCGGTATGAAGAAATGGGACAGCACCGCCACCCAGATAGAAGAAGTGACGATCAAAACCGTCGCATGCCCGGCCGATGTGTGCTTAATGCCCAGGTTCATGAACACGATCTGGACAGCGAAGAACACCGCCAGAGAGATAAGCGGCCACCACTCGCCCTTATGAATTCGTAGATCGGCCTTGGTGTAGATCGCCCAGGCCAGGATTACGACCGAACCGGCCACCATCCTCATCCAGCCGATTCTCAGAGCGGGCGCGTAGTCCAGTCCCGCTTTGATGGCGATCGAATTTCCGCTCCAAAGTGAGGAGACGAAAAATACGAACAGTCCGGCTTTTAAATCGAGTGGGCGACGACGCAAGTCAGTAGTCGGCGGTAAAGAGGAACTCGTCTGCCCCGGCGCGGCTGCTGCATCGCGCTCGTCGGCGACGTTAGATGACACCGAGAGAGCCTACTGCCGCGATGGTCGCGGGTCAACGAATTTAATAGCGTCCCGGGATCAAATGATTCCCGCCGTCATCCAGGTGTCGGACCAGTTCAAGCTCCTCGACAGTAGGCGGATCCATGTAGGACAGGCCTGGAGATACCTTCAGGTCCCACGGCACGATCGCAGTCACCTCTTCAAGCGCAATACCTGGGAAGAGTTGCTCCAGAACCATCTCACATGAACCGGTTGATCCACCGTCCGCTGTATCGAAGCTGAACAGGCACATATTCGTAGCGCACATGTTTGGCCCCTGTGGTGCGAGACCGGCCTCGGCACGGCCACCGGGGCCATCTATGTAGCCCGCGGTGGTACGGAAGTCCGCACGCTCTTTGAAGCGACGAGTTTCCAGCGGCATAGTCGAGATAACGCGTTGCGCTGACGCCCCTATATCGGCATTACCGCCTGTACCGGGAAGCCTACGGATCGGGTCTTCAAACGTACCTGCAAGCATCGTGTTCAAGTTGCCGAATCGGTCGATCTGCGCCGCCTGCAACACCGCAGACTGCGCCCATCCGCCGTTTACGAACGCGCCCAGCGCATCAACCATGTCGCCGGACATAGCGGCACCCTGCGTCAGGCTGTGATCTGCTATTCCAATGGGCGCTGGCAGGTCCTTGCTGGTCGGGGTCCAGTCCAGCGGACCTGACTCCGTGCAGTACCACATGTTCGGGGCGTGGTGATATTTTGCGAGCGCAGCAGACAGAAGTGGTGGGCCCATGCCAACGATCGTAGATTCGCCATCTCTGATCTGCCGCGCCGTCGCGATGATCATCATCTCGGAGGACGTGTACTCGCCTGTAGCTAAGGAATTTACGGGCACGTAATCACCGCCAGCCGTATCGCGCCGGTTGTTCAGGAACCATCGTGTCCTTGACCTTGAGATCGTTGAGCAGGTCTTCCCCAAAACGCTCTTTGTACCGGGCGATGTAGTCGGCGTGATCCTTCGTGCCGTAAATCCACTCGTCCAGATATTCGCGGGCCGACTCCCATGTTGTCATCCCTGCGCCTGTCAGGCTTGCCCACTCCTTGTCGGCCCGGTAATAACCGTTTAAGCCACTTGGGTGAGAACCCCAGGGCTCATGAATCACTGCGCTGACCTTGAACCCGGGGACCACCGTGAAATGCGGCTCAGTGGAGATCACGGACCTTGGGACGATCTCTTCAGCCGTCACGATAACGTTCCTGGAAGACCAGAGTCCCCATTTGGTATCCGCCTGCGGACCCCAGACCTGTACGTTGCCTTCTTCGTCAGCACGCTGGCAGTGAACGATAGCCACGTCTGGCTTCAGCGCGGGGTACAGGAGCGCCTTTTTGCCATCGAAGGGCGAATCGATCACGGCGTAGGGCGGCGCAATGCTGCCATCGTCACGTCTTCGGTCTTCCTTGAGGCTGCGCGTGTGGTTCATCGTCCCTTCAAGCAGATAATCGGTCCCCAGGAACGAGTTGGCGCAGATGAAAGGCATGCCAAGCCCGCCAGCCATGAGGCGAAGCGTGATGGTCATGTTGGTGTAATCGTTCCACTTGACCCGGCCGTCGCGCATCATCTCCTGGAACGGTTTGCTGCGAAGGGTGCCACTCAGGTAGCCGGTCTCGATACGATTGACGTTGCCGTCGATCGACATCATCGTGACGTTAGGCGTCACCGATCCGGCCACCGCCTTAAGTCCTTTTATACCCTGACGGATGATCTCGTTCGTGAGCGCAAACGAGATGATATTAAAGCCAGAATAGATCGTGTCGCCGTCGTTCACGAAGCGTTTTACGGCTTCGTGTGCGGTCATCAGCTTCGACCGTCCGGACGGCCAGGAATTGATTGGCTCGACCATCGTTGGAGTGGCGCCTACGCTTCCAGCCGGCTCGTGTACTGGGATACCCAGTCAAAGTCCACGAAATCTACGTATGCGTCCATCAACGCCTTCGTGATTGGACCCGGCGTGCTGCCATCTGCGATGGGCTTGCCGTTTACAGTCCTCACGCCGCAGATGCAGAGGCTTGTAGATGTAAGGAACACCTCGTCGGCAACGTATGCGTCATACGGATCGATGTCGTCTTCCACGACAGGGATGTCCAGCCCAGCGGCCAGATCCATCACCGTTTCACGGCTGATGCCGCCGAGGACGAACTGGGAGCGCGGCGTGTGGATGACGCCGTCCTTCACGGTGAAGAAGTTTGAGCCGATACCTTCTGCAAAGTTCCCCTGCATGTCCAGCAAAATGGCCCATGCGGCCGGGTTGTACGCCTTCGCCTCAAGGTCGCCCATGATCAGGTTCAGGTAGTTGTGGGACTTGGCCCTCGGACTCAATGACTCCGGCGGGGTGCGGCGAACGGATGGGACGATCACATCGATCCCGTCTTTGAACAACGGCGCACGTGCCTTCAACGGAAGTGGGGTGCACTCAATGACCACGGTCGCGCCATCGTGCTCCCACATGTCGCCGCCCACCACGTCGGTGCCACGGCTGACGCGTTGCCCCACCCAGTAGTCTTCGGTCTCGTCGATCAAGGGCAGGTTTGCCTCAAGGACCTCCATAGACTTGTCGATCATCTCTTTCTGGGTCATACCGGGATCGAGCTGGAAGTATCGGAGAGTGTTTGCGAATCGGGCTATATGCTCTTCGAGCTTGAAAATCTTGTGTCCAAAGGTGCGCGTCATGTCGAACGCACCGTCGCCGTATTTGAAGCTACGGTCTCGGAAAGAGACGAGTGCCTTGCTCTCCGGGACGATCTCGCCGTTGAAGTAGGCGACGCGTTCTTGTGCGGTCGTGGTCATTGGATCCCCTTTGGTTGAGTAGTGCTAATACGGGAAAGCGCGTACTCAAATTGCGCGCGAGTTCATACAGCGGGGATATTAGTGGGGTTGCGGCGCACGGGCAACTGGCCCGTGGGTGCAGAACTTAGCACTCGTGTGCCAGATTGAGTCGATACCCGACTCCGCGCTCGTTTGCGATTGGATCGAACCCGGGAGCGATGGCCCCAAACTTTGTTCGTATCCACTGCACGTGGACCTTCAGGTAGTCAGTTTCACCAACATAGGTCGGACCCCAGGCGCTCCTCAACAGCTTTTCGTGCGGCACAACGTGCGGATAGCCCTGCACGAACTGGGCCAGCAACTCAACTCCGGGGATGACCACGCGGGTGCTTGATGTGGTGAACGCTGACTCTATTCAGGGTGTCGTCGAAGAGATCGGTACGCCGGACATACTCTTCAACTGCGCCGGGTTCGTTGCGGACGGCAACATCCTGGAGTGCTCCGAGGACGACTGGGACTTTTCGTTCAATCTGAACTTACGGGCCATGTTCCACATGATGCAGGTGGTCCTGCCCGGCATGGTGGCGAACGGACGCGAAAGCATCATCAACATGTCGTCGGTCGCCTCCAGCCTTCAGGGCGTCGTAAATCGCTTTGTGTACAGCGCGAGTAAGGCGGCTGTGCTTGGTATGACCAAGTCGGTGGCGGCTGACTTCACCGGACAGGGATCAGGGTCAACGCCATCGCCCCGGCGACCGTCCAAACGCCATCGCTAGATGACCGCATCAATGCCTCTCCAGCTCCGGTTCAGGCCAGAAAAGACTTCATCGCATGCCAGCCGATGGGCCGACTGGGTAATCCCGAAGAGATTGCGGCACTGGCCGTATACCTGGGATCGGACGAGATGGAGTACATAACCGGCACCGTGCAGGTGGTCGACCGCGGCATGACGCTCTGATCTGGTTTCCTCGTTCGGGGAACTTCCAGACAACATGAGCTCTCAGGATTACCGGTTTCCCGACAAACGGGATTAGGATTCTGGCCGCACGTGCCCGTAATCGGTCTTCACCTGCCTTGAGTAACAAGTCGGGAACGACCATCACAGCCACGCCTTAAAAATATCGGCCAGGAACGGCCTCTCACAAAGGACAGAACAATCAGTCAGCTCTTTTCGTCATACAAATTACGAGACATAGAGTTCCCGAATCGGGTCTTCGTCGCTCCCATGTGTCAGTACTCGTCGGTAGACGGAATGCCAACAGATTGGCACCTGGTTCACCTCGGGTCCCGTGCGGTCGGAGGATCAGGCATGGTTATGTCTGAAGCTGCCGCCGTAAACCCGGAGGGACGTATTAGCCCCGGGGACGTCGGTATCTGGAACAACGAACATGTCGAGGCTTGGAAGCCGATAACAAATTTCATCATCGAAAACGGCTCCGTGCCGTGCATTCAACTGGCCCACGCCGGTCGTAAGGCTTCACGCGATGCACCCTGGCGCGGCAGCGGCTTTGTTGACGACAAAGATGGAGGCTGGCAACCGGTCGGCGCATCAGCCGTACCGTATGACGATGGATGGGCGACGCCGGACGAGCTAAGCGAGTCGGATATCGATGCTCTGGTAGACGACTGGCGCGCTGCGGCAAAACGCAGTCTGGAGGCGGGGTTCAAAGTCGTCGAGCTGCATTTCGCACACGGCTATCTAGGACACACGTTCCTGTCGCCAATTTCAAACCACCGGGAAGACTTGTACGGCGGGAACGCAGAAAACCGGGCGCGCTTCCCCCTCAGAATCGTGGACGCGGTCCGCGAGGTATGGCCAGAGAATCTTCCGCTCATGGTGCGCATTTCAACGACGGACTGGGTTGAAGGTAGCGGATGGGACGTTGAGGATGCCGTCGAGTTCTCGAAGTTGCTCAAGGAACATGGGGTCGATCTTGTCGACTGCTCTTCCGGCGGGGTCTCGCCTCACCAGAAGATGGAACTCAGGCCCGGATACCAGGTGCCGTTCGCAGACGCCGTGCGGTCCGGTGCAGACGTTCCAACCGGCGCGGTTGGGCTGATCACTGAAGCGGAACAGGCGGAAGAGGTTCTGACATCCGGCAAGGCAGACGTTATCTTCCTGGCACGTGAGCTACTGCGGAACCCGTACTGGCCGCTGCATGCCGCCATTGAACTGGGTGACGATGTGGCGTGGCCGGAGCAGTACGTCCGATCCAAGCCGACTCTTTAAACATCTCTTTAAAAATCATGGGCGATCAGGAAAGGCCTACCCAATGACCAAGTTAATACAGGGCGACAAAATACCGTCGATTACGTTCAATCTAATTGACGGAAGGACTATCACACTTCCCGAGGAATGGCCCTCAAGGTATCTGGGGCTTCTCTTCTATCGCGGTAATTGGTGACCGTACTGCCGCCGGCAGTTGGCCAGCTACGAAGCGAAGAAGGGCGAGCTCGCATCACTCGAAGCGACGGTGCTTGCGGCCACGTCTGACGATAAGGAATCGACCATCAAGATGGCCGAGGAATACGGTCTCACCATGCCGATTGCGTACGGCGTTACGGATGAGATGGTTGCCGGATTCGATCCCTGGTTCGGGGATGACCACCACGGTCACTACATACAACCGATGGAGTTTCTCCTCGGCCGGGGTGGAGCCGTATACGGTGCCATGTACGCAACCGGACCGATTGGTCGAATGGCAGTAGACGAGGCGATTAACGGGCTCATTTTCAGGCGTGAGTGGGGAATTAAACGGGCTAAAGAACAGGCTGAACGAGAAGCCCAACAACAGCCCGGGCATTAAAAAAGGGGAGCGCAATGCGCTCCCCTTTTCATTACCTGATATTTCAGGTGGTCAAAGATCAGGCAGGGTTCTTGCGAGGTCGGCCCGGGCGTCGCTTCTCTTCTTTGAGAGCGAACAACACCTTGTTGCCGGAAATCGCAGCCTGGAGTTTCTTTCCAGATGCCTTTCCTGCGTACATCACTCGGGCCCGAATCTTCTGCGGTGTCTCCCCAGCTTCGATCACGACCGACATCGCAGCGCCCGGAACCAGCGAATCAATAGCCTCGACAAGCTCCTGCGTCTCAGGCGAGCGAACTCGTCCGCGGCGTTGGGCTGTCTTCAGCGTATTCAGATCTGCTTCTTCGATTCGCATTCATTAGCTCCGTCAATTAAGACAATTATCACCGTCACCAATTTGTGACGGCATCAATAATTATCCCTACTCAATTATTGATGTCAATTGTTTTATTCGTAATTTCTACATGTTTAGCACCGGGGGGCATTCTCGCCTGATGATTCTCCGCAATGCTGAACCACCAAGGTCTCACGGCTCCTAATCTGCCTGGGTTATACCATCCCCGCTGCATAGGATGCCTCGAACGAATCAATAGCTGGAATACGATAAGGGATCAGGTGACCCCAGATTACCGACGACGTAAAATCTTCCCAAAATACAGGAGTAAAAACCGGTAGTCACAATAAAGACATCCGCTCATTAATGTGCGGTCACCCAATTAGACATAACCGTTTATTATGTGGCCATGAACATTACGCAACTCATGACATTTATGGCCGTGATTGAGACCGGAAGTTTGACCTCTGCCGCCCGACGGACGGGCATTACGCAGCCCGGCGTGACCCGGCAGATTCAACGTCTTGAGACGGAGTTGGAAGTAGCGCTACTTGAACGTCTTCCAACGGGTGTAAAAGCTACACCCGAGGGACAACGATTTCTGGCGTACGCAAAAAAAACTCTTGCGGGTTACGGCGACCTGGTTTCTGCGATTCAGGATCCGAATACTCCACTGGAAGGACGATTAAGGATCATCGCGAGTACGACTCCCGGCGAGTATCTGGTTCCGGAACTTGCGACACTGTTCACGCAGAAACACATCTCCGTGATGACAGAGGTTTTCGTTGCCGACACGACGGTCGTACTTGATGAAATGCTTGAACGACGCTGGGACATCGGATTTGTTGGACGCCCCACTGACCACCGGAGACTCACATGTGTTCCCGTGGCTATGGATGAAGTGGTGCTTGCAGTTCCCGCCGACCACGTATTCGCGAAGCAGAGTGAGGTTGCACTTAATGACCTCGCCGGGATGCGCATCATCGAGCGCGAGGGCGGCTCCGGGACCTGGCTCACGGTTCAAGACGAGTTGAAACGTCTCGGACTTGAGATACCGAGTTACGACGCGTCAATGGTGCTTGGGAGTACACAGGCAATTGTTTCAGCGGTCGATGCCGGATTGGGCATTGGTTTCGTGACGGCCCGTGCACTGGAACGTCACGACGCGACCCGTGTCGTGGGGGTCAGAATTGCTGAGGCGCGCTTTAATCGCAGCCTGTACATGGTCCATGAGCAGGGCCGCCCTTTGCCCCGAATCGTCCGGGCATTCAGGGATCACGTGCTGCAGGCCCAGCCGCCCGCTTAAATGCTTAGGATCAGGCGAGTCCTGGCACCGGTCCCGCTGATCAGAGCAATCGTCCTAAGAGGACGTAGGGTTCGCTTTTTCGGCCGCTGTTTTTTCCGCAGCCTTTTTCCGGGAGAGATAGCTGAACAGCGCACCAAGGGTGACGCCGAACCATGTGTAGGGAACGATCACGATCGCCATCACAAACAGGAAGAAACGTATAAATCCGCCAACATCGAATATGTAAAGAGCGCTGAGTGCGGCGGCTACCGGCAACACCATCATGCCGGCGACCATAAGGCCAAACTTGACGATCTTGTCCTCGTCCGCTCTGGCGATTCCTCCGCCAAAGTAGCCGGCGACAAACGGCCCGAACCAGATCGTCACCCAGTGAAACCCGGGGATCGCTATCGCACCGATCATGATCCCGAACGCGATCACAGATCCCTTAAGCATTCCCTCTCCTGAGAAGTCGGTTTAGGCCCGCAGACGCTATCTGCAGACCAAAGTTTACGTCCGCTATCTACGGGTTGCACATTATCCGGTCTCGGATTCTTTAAAGAACCCTTTTCGCGTGTTTGCTTCTTGAACTATGTTTGATCTAGTAACCCTTAACCGGGTCGGCCTGGTGCATGAGTTCCTCTCCATTCAGGTAACGGCGGAGATTGTCTACAACGATCTGCCTGCGTCCCTCATACATCTCCGGAGTGAGGGCCGACGAGTGAGACGAGACCATGGCGTTCGGATGGGTCCAGAGCGGGCTATCGGCGGTCAGCGGCTCCGGTTCGGTGGCGTCTACTGCGACACCGGCAAGCTTTCCTGCGACCAGTGCGTCGGCAAGGTCCGTTTCGTTAGTGATGCCGCCACGAGATATAACTATCAGGGAAGAGGTCGGCCGTAAGAGAGCGATGCGGCGGGCGTCGACGGTCATTCGGGTCTCCGGGAGTAGGGGGGCAGCGACCACCAGCCAATCGGAGGCTTTGAAGAGGTCGTCCAGCCGGTCCACTCCCCATACATCCACGCCTGCAACCACGTCGTCCGGACCCGGATCGACGGCGATGACCTTCATACCAAAGCCAAGTGCCCTGCGTGCGATAGCGCGCCCGATCATGCCAAAGCCGTAGATGCCGATGACGCTGCCGGACACCTCCACATGGTCGTAGCTGTTGGTGTCCCACACGTGATCACGCTGATGTTCCAGCATTTTCTTTGCGTTGTGTGCAAGTGACAGCAGGAACAGCATTGTGTGATCGGCCATCGGCTCCGTGTGCGGGCCGCGGGCGTTTGTTATCGGGATACCTTTCGCTTCGATATCTCCAAGGGCTCCGACTCCGTCTATCCCGGTTCCAAGGCAGTGGACCCAGTTCAATCCAGGTCCGGCGTTGAACACCTCTGTGCTGGGCCAGCCAAGGAACACCTCCGCATCGACGCTCTCACGAAGCATGTCGTCCTTCGTGAGCGCCAGCGCAAACTCCGTGTCCGGGAACGTGTCACGCAACCGCTCCAGAAAATCCGTTCCGCCGAGATGATCGCTTCCGAGAACAACCTTCACAGTTTTCTCCTGGTATTCCCTTGATTGACTTTAGTTAGACAGAATTTCTTGCAGCCGGTCGGCGATTATTCGCTCTTCGCCCGGTTGAACGTTGACCATCACGATGTTGATCTCGTCGGCATAACCACCGGCGCCGACATGTATCGCGGGGTCACCATCGCGCAGTGTGGCGCACACCTCGTCCGAGGTCGGGCCGTCCCAGCCTCGCTCGAAGTAGATCACCGCCTGCGGACCCTGGCGATTTGGATCACCGTCTTCCAGCACCACCCGAAGGCCGTCGATTCCGTCCAGTCGGTCGACGATGTGTTCAGCCGCAGACCTCCAGCCTGCCCAGACGACTTCATGATCCGTATCGGTGAAGATCTGTAGGGCCGTTACGAGTCCGACAATGTCCTCTTTGGACGTCTTCGCAGATCGGCCAACCCCGGCACGAGTACCGTTGGAGTTCAGATGGTTCTCGTAGGCGGCAGTAACGAGCTCTTTGCGCCCGACCAGCATTCCGGTGCCCTGAGGTCCACCGATCCCCTTGCCTCCGCTGAATCCGACCATATCCGCGCCTTCCGAAATGAAGCGTGTCAGGTTCTCAGGCGGAGGAACTTCTGCAGCGGCGTCCACGATCACAGGTATTCCGCGAGCATGAGCGATTTCCGCCGCCTCAGCGAAGGGAATCGGATAGCGCTGGAACGGGGCAGCGATCCAGGCCATAGCGCAGGTACTATCGGTGATCGCCTCTTCAAGCTGATAGGCCTTGCCGCTACCGGCAAAGCCCCACGGGACGATAGTCGCGCCGGCGATCTCGTAGTTGCTGTCGTAGTGATTGCGCTGGCCATCGAACAGGACGACCTCGTCCTTCATGCCGGTCGTGTCTGGCAGGCGGTCGATTTTGGAAGGGTCGTTCCCGGCCATGCAGGCCGCCGCCATCAACAGGTTGGATGCAGCCGCGCCGCCTGTCACCATACCGGCCTCCGCGCCACATGCACGTGCCAGCACCTCACCCGCAGCTGATTGAAGTGACCGCATATCAATGAAGGAAGTGGATGCTTCCTGCATAGCGCGCATCACCTCCGGGGCCATCAGGCTGCCGCCGAGCGCAGTGAGCCAGCTACCTGCGTTAATGATGGGTTTGACGCCAAGCCTAGCGTAGACGCCGGGGACGCTTGAGAGTCCGCTGATGCTGGGATTGTCTGGGCCCTGAGGTGACGTCAACGTATGACCCCTATCGGATGATGTACTGGCGCTCCATGCCCTGATCTCTGGCCCCTATTGGAGCCAGTAGATTTCGGGCAAGTTGGATGAAGCGCGAGTCTACGCCGAACATCTGGTCGAGTGGTCCGTATTGGCACTGGAGTCCAGAACTATTTCTGGGCCTTTACGCCGGGTGAAGGGGTTAAATCTGGGATCTTCCGGAACCGTGTAAATCACCGGTACCGGATAAAAACAGGGATAGGTGTCAACCTGTTAGATCGACCGATCTCAGGATTGAGCGGAACGAGTGTGGCGCCGGGAATCCCAATCGTTACACGGTTCCGGTATCCGGTTTAGTCTCTTAGTTGAAACCTCCTGGAAGGCCCTGGTTCAGGATCCTTTGATCCGACAATATCTTTGAGGGTTCCGGCATTGCAGGACGCTCTGTCGGTATCCAAAAGTAGAACTCGGATCCAGTCGAAGAAGTCTCGAAACCGATTTCACATCCATGCGCTTCAACAAAGCCTCTGGCGATAGCCAGTCGGAATCCTCAAACCTCACTTGGCCTTACATGTTTCTGGCTCGCACGGGAGTAAGGGTCGAAAAGGTAAGGCACATCGTCGGGCGTTATGCCCGGACTATCGTCGGACACTCTGACTTCATATGCCCTGTTAAATACTCGCCCTGAGGCGGTTATCCCGGCTCCGTTAGATGAGACGAGATGGGCGTTCATTAGCAGGCTATGGACCACCTGGACCATCCGCCCGTGGTCGACACGCAATTCGGTACCCGGATCGTCGAGCCGAAGGTTGACCACCTGTTCTCGTCGCGCCAGAATCGGCTCCATCGCTGCGAGCGCCGTGTCTACAACGCTCGCCACCCGCACCGGCTCAGGTTCTATCTGGATCGTACCCCGCTGCATATCGATTAGACCTACCAGATCAGTGAGCTCATCGCCTAATGTGTCCAGCCGGTCCACGCCACGTCCCATGACTCCCATGAGGCGCTTGAAAGTGAAACTATCCAGGTCGGTAGGTGAGGTTGAGGAGAGCAAATCTTTTGCACCAAGAACAGCACTCAGTGGGGTTCTAAGCTCGTGTGCGACGGTCTGTAGAATCCGCATAATACGGGCGTCTTCTTCAGACTTGCGTTCCGTGATGTCACGGAGCCTTCCTGACCGGGCAGTCGGGCGGTGACGGCCTCCACAGTGAAGCTTGAACCATTCGACCGACGTTCGCCGATCTCGACATCTCGGCCCGGAGAATCACCCGCTTCCCACAAGCTTGATCCCGACAGAGACCACGTTGGTGCGAGTTCCCGTAGTTCCTTGCCTTCAAATTGAGCTGACGGGTACCCAAGCATCGATACAGCACCGGCGTTCACGCCGGTGCTGTATCCGGCGGCTTCGATGGTGATCACTGCGTCCCGACTGGAGTCCAGAACACTGCGCAACCGCTTCTCGCTGGACACCAAAACTTCGGCTAGCCTCGAGCTTTCGATGGCCGATGAGATCTGATGGGCCATCGTATTCCGGTCCAGGTCTCTACCGGAATACGTCGCTGCGGCGAGGGCCTCAAGGCTCATCGTGCCGACCACCATGCCTCCTGATATCAGCGGCACCGCCATAGACGTGTGCTGTCCTGTCCCATCGCCGCCATAGAGTGCTCCATGGAGGTTGATCAAAATACCGGCCAGATCCGCATCCGATTCCGGGCCAATGCCGCCCATACCCTGGCTACGTCCGATCGCCGATTCACCGTCCGCAAAAATCCGCTCAAGCTTGCCCGAGACGGGATTGAATCGGCTCATAGAAATTTTTCGGTGCGGAACCAACTCCTGCACAAGCACTGCGAAGTGGCCGTAAACCTGCCCAAGCTCAAGCGTGGAACCGACTACCCTTCCCATCTCAGCCAGAGACGCTCGTTCCTTCGCCAGGTCTTCGGCCTCATCCCGCGCCGTATTCAGTCGCACCATGAGCCAGAGTGTCAGGCCCATAGTGGTGGTCAGGAAAATCACCCGTAGTGGCATCTGCTCCACGGCGTAGAAATCAGACGGCCTGAACCAGATTGCTGTGGCAGCCATTCACACGATAAATATGTTCCCCTGAACCACACCAAGCGGCCAGCCAAGCCGGATCACGGCCACGACCACTATCAGGAACATGATCAGGTAATTATCGGTAGCTTCAGGGCCTTCGGAAAGACCGGCGGCGGTGACCGCCCAGCCCGGAAGTATAAACACGGTATCGAGCGTGAGGCCCAGGAAGAACGAGCTGTGAATCCGACCCTTGAACATCAATCCTGATAGCAGGAGTTGTAGAGCAGGACGACGCCCACTGCGCCTATTGTGAAGGCAAATGGTGGCGTACCGCGTAGAAAGGCGAGTATGCCGATTCCTGCGGCCAGTACGAGCATGGCGCGACCGATGACCCAGGCCCACTCACCGGTGACCGAAACCCCTATTCCAAGCGCGTCCGCAGGTCGCTCAAGGGCGCGTTCCAGACCAGCACCGAAATGGAAGAACTGGTTTGTATCAGGATCTTCGACCATCGGGAATTACCCGAAGGAGTCCGTTGATTCCTACCGGCCGCATCCCAGCGTTCCGTATCAAGTCGGCGTTTGTTGACCGACGACAGCATTTCTTGTTTCCGCGCACGAATGCACGAGTCGATTGTGTCGAATCAGTGGCGGATCGGTGACCCCTGATGATCCCGAAGTCCGGGATTAGGATTGGATCGAGTACCCACCGTCAACGGGTATCGCCGTGCCCGTGACGAAGTCGGACGCTGCGGTCGACAGGAAAACCGCAGTTCCGGCTAGCTCGTCCGGTCGTCCCCATCGTTTAGCCGGCGTTCGTTCCGTGATCGTGTTGTATCGCTCCGGAACGTTAACGCGGAGGGTTTCCGTCATGTCCGTGGATATCCAACCCGGGAGTATGGAGTTCACCTGGATGTTGTCTTTCGCCCACGCCGCCGCGCACGCCTTTGTGAACTGGACAACGCCGCCCTTGCTGGCGGAGTAAGGTGCCAGCGTCTCGTTGGCGAAGATCGACATCATCGACCCGATGTTGATTATTTTGCCGCCGCCACGTTTCACCATCTCCGGGTACGCAGCCTGTGACATAAGGAATACGCCGGTCAGGTTCACGTCGATAACCGTCTGCCACTCCTTGAGACTCAGCTCATGTGGCAATTTTCGGACGTTCACGCCCGAGTTGTTGACCACAATATCCAGCCCGCCGAATCGTTCTACACATGTTGCGACGGCAGCGTTTACGTTGTCGCTGCTGGTGACATCACAACTGATGCTTATCGCATCCACACCCACGGCTTCAAGTTCGGCCACGGCAGCTGCACTCTTGTCTTGGTTACGCGCCGCAACTGCGACGTTTGCGCCCGCCTGCGCCAGTCCGATCGCAATGCCTTTGCCAATTCCGCCATTGCCGCCGGTTACCAGCGCTACTTTTCCTGTTAGATCGAACGGTGCGCTTGCCATCTAGGGCCGGCCCTTTCTTATTAGTACTGGCTCGATCGGTACTTACTAGGCATATGAAACATGCCGGTCATCCCGAGGTCCGTATTATGCCCCAGCAGATTCGGAGCGGGCGGCTCGCCGGGAGGCGCTTTTAGCGGCTAACATTGCCACGCCATTCAACGCTCGCGAGATCAGGAGAAAAGATGACTATTGCACGCGCCCTGGACGGGGTAACGGTTCTCGACGCGACACAGATCCTCGCAGGTCCGTTCGCCTCCATGCACCTGTCTGACATGGGAGCGAACATCATCAAGGTCGAAAAGCCGGGCGGCGGTGACGACACGCGCCGTATCGGCCCTCCCTTCATCAACGGCGAATCTGCGGCGTTTTTACAGCTCAACCGCAACAAGCGCAGCATCGTCCTGGACCTTCGCGCCGACAAGGGCAAGGAGGCGTTCAAGAGGCTTGCCGAGAAGTCAGACATCCTGATGGAGAATGGCCGCCCGGGCGCTATGGACCGGCTGGGACTTGGTTACGCAGATATCTCGGCCATCAAACCGGAGATCATTTACTGTTCCATCTCAGGGTTCGGGCTATCCGGCCCGTACGCGTCCCGGCCGGGTTTCGACCTGATCGCGCAGGGCATGAGTGGGCAGATGGCGATCAACGGTGATGTCGGCGGACCGCCGCTCAAAGTAGGCGTTCCTATCGCCGACCTGAACGCAGGAATGTTTGCGCTGCACGCCGTAGAGGCGGCCTATATCTCCCGGTTGCGGACTGGTAAGGGGCAGCACGTTGAGTCGTCGCTGCTAGAAGCGGGACTCGCTTACACCGTGTGGGAGACGGCCTTTTTCTTTGCTACCGGCGAGGTTCCGCCGCGCATCGGATCCACCCACAGGCTGATTGCGCCGTACCAGTCCTTTGCCACGAAGGACGGCCACATGAATGTAGGCGCAGCAAATCAGAACAACTGGGTGCGACTCGCTAACGCCATTGGGCGTGAAGATCTGCTGGAGGACTCCCGATTCGATAGCAACGCATTACGGCTGGAGAACGTCACAGCGCTCAGGGAGCAGTTGGACGCCACGTTCCAGACGAAGACGACGGCCGAGTGGCTGCCGATTCTGGACGAGGCGGGAACCCCGGCCGGCCCGATTTTTGAGATGGACGAGGTGTGGGCAAACGAGCAGGTGCAGGCACGTGACATGGACGTAATCACGGAGCACCCGGTGGCTGGCCCGGTACACAACATCGGGATCGCAGTGAAGATGCACGGCACGCCCGGACAGATCACGTCAGGGGCGCCGACGCTAGGCCAGCACACCGACGAGATACTGGAGTTTGCCGGATACGACGCTAACGAGATCGAAGAGTTGAAGGCGTCTGGTGTTGCAGGTCCGGAGGCGGGGGCGAAGTAGTGCCCTCTCAACGACAGCACGCTGTCACGTTTGACCTCTGGCTAACGCTCATGTTCGAGGCCAGCACAGGTCGCGGCGAACTGCGCGTTCGTGACGGCGTCAAGGCGCTGGGCGATGCCGGGATCACGGTCGAACCTACGACGCTCAATGACACGCTCAGAGCAGTCGGAAGAGAGACCACTGTCGAGCACGACAGTGGTTTTGACAGGCCGTTCGTCGAGCGTATGGAACAGATTCTTGACGCCGCCGCTCCCGGAGCGCGCTCGTCGATAAACGCCGACCAGTTCGAAGCCTTTTCCAGAGCGATCGACGAGCCTTTTCTCGTTCGCTCGCCAACGATCTACCCGGAAGCACAGGGCGTGCTGAGGGCGATCACGGAGATGGGCGTCCGCAGGGCACTCATCTCGAACGTCGGTTCGACCTCCCCGGACGTGTACAGGCGCTTCCTGGAGCGAGAGGGAATTGGCCGGTACCTGGAGGTGCTGACCTTTTCAAACGAGATCGCTTCAGCAAAGCCGGCGGCGAAGATGTTCACGCACACGCTGGATCAGCTTGGTATAGCGCCGGAGAACGCATTACACGTAGGCGACAACCTGCACGCGGACATCGGCGGTGCGAAAGACGTCGGCATGTCGGCGGTGTGGATCAAGGGTTACGACGAGCGTGAGCCAAGGGTCCAACCGGACTTTACGATCTCTGGGCTGGCTGAATTGCCGTCGGTGGTCGAGAGCTGGCTAAACGCCTGAACACCGGTTCCCGGAATTACCTGGCGCTACGCGCCTGTGCCGCCCACCATGCCGCCCCGTAGACCACCCCGAGTTGGACCGCCGTTACCACGACTAGGATCAAGGTCGCTGCAAACCAGAAACCCTGCGGGAACAGCCGTAGCAACATGCTCTGAGACGGGCTTAATTTCCAGAAATCGTTCCTGAAGGTGATCTCGTGGAACAGCCGGAACGTTGTGTTGAAGTCGATCAGCGTGGCCAGCCCAAATACGGCGGCGACGGTTAGTCCTGCGATGGTCGACCACACGATGCCAGAGCGAAGTAACGGCAGAAATCCCCGTCCAAGCAGGAAGAATCCACCGGCTACCACCACGACCAGTACAGCCCCGGTCACCCAGACCGTGTTGAACATGACCTGCATTACGTCTTTGACGTCAGCCATGTGCGTGATCTCGCGATCGTTGAACAGCTCAACCTCGTCGCCTTCGTAATCCACGCGCAGATCAAGAAACTCCTCGTCGCTCCCGAAGTACTCGATGATCTGATCGGCGGCGCTGGTCAAAGCTGCGCCGTCCAGCCCGGTCCTTCGATCGACGTTGTTGGCCTCAAATCCCCACTCGTAAAACGTCTGCGAGTTCGTGAGGACGCGGACATTAAGCGATATGAAAAACACCGGAAGGTTGATCGCCACCAGCACGATGACGGCCATACGGAATCCGAATGACGACGCGAGGCGGTCATTATTTCTTAGATTGTTCATTCGCACCTATGGTACGTTGCGAAGTCCGCTTTATCGTCCATTTCGCGCCCGATCCCACCGCTCTGGAGTAATTCCAAATGACCAGTTCAGATACCCCGTCCAGGACGGTAGAAGACCTTCTCGCCGTTGTGGAGCGCCTCAGGGATCCCGGTGGATGCCCGTGGGACCGGGAGCAGACGCACGTCTCGTTACGCCCCAACCTCCTGGAAGAGTCGTACGAAGCGCTAGAAGCGTTGGACCTCGGCGATGCAGACGCACTCTCCGAAGAACTGGGCGATCTGCTGGTGCAGGTCACGTTCCATGCAGACATAGCTCGTCGAGCGGGCGAATGGACGCTTGAGGATGTGATTTCGGGGGTGATCGACAAGTTGGTTCGTCGGCACCCACATGTGTTTGAAGAGGACGGTCCGGAGCTTGAGACGGCCGAGCAGGTCTCTCAGCAGTGGGACGCACTGAAGAGCAAAGAGCCGGGCCGGGATTCGATCACGAACGGCCTCCCCCCCGGGATGCCCGCACTTGCGTACGCCGGCGCGTTGCAGCGACGTGCCGGACGCGCCGGTCTGCCGGTGCCGAGCAACGATGGTGTGCTGGACGGGGCCGACGAAGCTGAGCAAGAGGCAGCAGCTGGACGGCAGTTGTTTGAGGCAGTGGCCCGTATCCAAGCGTCGGGCATCGATCCTGAGGTGGCGCTTCGAGCGGAGACGTTGCGTTACCGGGACCGGATCAGACGCACGGAAGAACTTGCCGGGGACGGCGTCTCGATTGTGGATGTGGCGGATGGTGAGCGCGGTCGGCTGTGGGACGAGGCTGGTGGTTAATTCAGCCCCACGCCCATGATTGGGAATGAGGCTGAATTAGAACTCTAGATACCTCGAACGCCCGTGTTAGACAAGACTCAAGCCTTCGGAGCCGTCTCAGCGCTATCTGTCGGCTCATAGCCGACCATTTCTTTCGCGTGCTCGATGTCCCGGTAGCCATACCTGTTGTTTGAGACCACGTAGAAGATGTCGAAGTGGACCGATGCTGGTGCCTCGACGCACTTCACGGCCATTTGCGCCATGTCGGCGTGACTGCAGTAGATCGACCGACCGCGGACTCCGTTGACCACGTCCTCAGCGCCGACCCCGCCGATGCGCAGGCAGATGATGGACATGTCTGATGTGTTCACGAAGTAGCGGGCAAGGTCCTCGCCTATGAGCTTGCTCGCACCGTAAAGGCTGTGTGGCTTTGGCTCCGAATCACGAGTGACGTTGGGCCACGCCGCCGGTGTTTCAGAGTCGTCTTCGGAGACCAGTTCACTCCACGGCGATTCCTGCTCGTAGCCGATGACGGTCGCGCCAGTGCTGGCGAATATGACCCGTTTCACGCCTGCTGCGCGTGCCGCTTCAAACACGTTGTAAGCGCCGACGACGTTGTTGTTGAGCATGGAATTCCAACCAGCGTTCATGCCGTCGGTGCTGTGTGCTCCGCCATCAGCCGCCAGGTGGATCACGGTGTCCACGCCGACGAACGCCGGGGCTATGGCCGCCGCGTCCTGAACGGCTCCGCGGAAGTTGAGTGCGTCCGGGACGCCGTCTACGCCGGAACGCGACAGCGCTGCGACCTCGTATCGCTTCTCAAGCTCGAATCGGATCGCCGAGCCAACCGCACCGCTAAGGCCGGTCACAAGTACACGTTTGTTTGCCATATCGTCGTCCTCTGTTCTTTGTGTGAGTCCCCTCTCCCGATTGGAGAGGGCCAGGGTGAGGGAGGCTCAAGGTCTCCGCTTGATCGGTACTTCTTTGCTGAACAGTGTGCTGGTACAGGTCCTTCGACTTCGCTCGGGATGACTTTATATGTCTGTTCGAGAGTTACTTAACCACCCCCGAACTCCCTCCTACGTTAGGAGGGGCCCAGTTGCACCTAGTAGCCCGCCGCCTGCGTTAGCTTGGCTACCGGGTATACGGCGCTTCGAAGGTCGTCGCCATCAACTGCAATCCCGTTGGGCTCTGCGTAGGGCGCTACATCGAATCTCGGGTCGACTATCGTTACTTCATGACCTCGTGACACCAGTCCATTGATCGTGTCGTATTCGAATCGACCATCCACCATCACGTCTCCGTCCTCGACGTGAATGCGAGGCGCCTGAACTGCTTCCTGTAGCGACATACCTTGATCGATGTGGTGAATAAGTGTCTGTATGACGGATGTCCAGATTCGACGTCCACCGGACGAGCCAAGAACCCCGTTCAGTTGCCCGTCTTTGAGCAGGATCAGAGGCGTCATGTTGTTGAGCGCACGGGCGTGTGGGGCGATGGAGTTCACGGTTCCGGGTAGCGGGCAGCTCCATCCGATGCCGTTGTTCATCATCACGCCGACGCCCGGGTTCACGACGCCGGAGTAGGCCAGGTTCGTTTGCGTCAGCGCAACGGCGTTACGGTCCTTGTCCACGACCGATATATGGGTCGTTCCATCGTCTGCAGCGGCTCCGGCAGGACCGGGGAAGTCGGCGGGCTTCTCTCGACCTTCATATGGCCAGGGATCGCCGGCGTTTGCCGGTCCTGCCTTTGCCCGGTCGATAGACTTCGCACGTTCCGCTCCGTATTCGGGCACGGTTAGCGCACCTATGGGCGCACCGGTCTTTTCCGGGTCTCCCATCCACGTAAAGCGGTCGGCGGCGGCCAGCCTGATCGCCTCGACGATCAGATGTAGCACGGCCGGGTCGCCGTGATTGGTTCCTGTGAGATCGAACGTCGAAAGAATGTTCAGGGTTTCCATCACCGTCGGGCCTGAAGTCGGGCCCGGGAGCCCCATGATCTCGTGGCCCCGGTACTCGCCCAGCATTCCGTGTCGATGCAGGAAGGGCGTGTACTGAGCGAAGTCGGATGCTTCCAGCAGCCCGCCGTTCGCCTGAACGTCCGCAGCTATCTTCTCGGCGATCTCGCCTTTGTAGAAGACATCAGTCCCACCCGCGGCCAGCGTGCGCAACGTCGCAGCATGCTCTTTCTGGATCAGCTTTCCGCCCACCGGAATCGGGTACCCGCCCGGGTAGTAGATTTCGGTCGTGGCCGGGAATCGCAGGAACAGATCTCGGCGAGCGACCGTGGACAGCGTGAAGTGCGCCCCTACAGCGAATCCCTCTTCTGCGAGCTTGATGGCCGGTTGCAGCGCGTCGGAGAGACTGATCGTC